>CETI01069183.1_pt1 | contig 60391 bp, 60 predicted proteins | sample 361441 | NCBI WGS metagenome assembly CETI01 (sample SAMEA2622478, study PRJEB7988) | marine metagenome | biome: marine biome (ENVO:00000447); feature: deep chlorophyll maximum layer (ENVO:xxxxxxxx); material: "saline water (ENVO:00002010), including plankton (ENVO:xxxxxxxx)" | depth 90 m | reverse complement strand
AAAAATGATATAGAATAAATTTCTAATCTAAAACTTAGTCTAGGCTACCCCAACTAACTCCAGTTTTTATATCAACTAATACAGGAACATCTAATTTTATTGCATTAGGCATAATTTCATTAATCATGGCACCAATTTCCATAAGTTCACCAGGTGCAACCTCGAAAATAAGTTCATCATGTACTTGTATAAGCATTTTTGAATTCATTTTTTCTTTTCTTATTTGTTGACCAAGCTTTATCATTGCAATTTTAATTATTTCAGCGGCGGTACCTTGTATAGGCATATTTATAGCAACTCTTTCAGCAAATCCTCTTATTCTTGCATTAGGAGAGTTTATGTCTTCTAAATATCTTCTTCGTCCAAGTAAAGTTTCTGAATAGCCAGTTCTTTTAGATGTATCAACTAGAGTTTTTTGAAATTCTTTAATCCCTGGATATTTCCCAAAGTATAAATCAATAAACTGTTTCCCTTGTTCTCTACTTAAGTCAGTCTGTTGCGAAACACCATTAGGTCCAAGTCCATATAGAACTCCGAAGTTTAATATTTTTGCGATTCGCCTTTGGTCTGCTGAAACTTCATTTGTTTCATACATTAATTTTGCAGTTGAATTATGAATATCTTCTCCATTTATAAATGCTTTAACTAAATTTTTTTCTTTAGAAAGATGAGCTAATACTCTTAATTCTATTTGAGAATAATCTACAGAAAGCATTTGATAATTATTTTTGGAATTTACAATAAAAGCAGATCTTACTTCTCTACCTATTTTGGATCTTACAGGTATATTTTGAACATTTGGATTTTGGCTAGATAGTCTTCCTGTAGAGGTTCCTATTTGATTAAAAGTTGTATGTATCTTTTTTGTCTTATTACTAACTAAATTGGGCAGAGAATCTACATATGTTGATTTGAGTTTTGAAAGTTCTCTATACCTTAGAATACCTGAAGAAATTTGTATGACCCTTTCATCTAAATTTTTATTTTTTGAATAATTTTCTAGTACTTCTGCATCAACTGAAATTCCTGTTTTTGTCTTTTTAATAGTTGGTGCTTTTAATTCTTCTACTAATACTTCTGCTAATTGTTTTCCAGAATTTAAGTTAAACTCTTTTTCAGGGTATATATTATGAATTGTTTGTTCTATTTCATTTAATTCAATTTCAAGTTTTTTAGACATTTGATCAAGAATACTTAAATCAAGGTCAATTCCATTGTATTGCATGTTGATAATTTCATTAATTAATGGGATTTCAACTTCATAAAACAAAGATTCTTGATTATATTTTTTAATTTCTTGAATAAAGAAATTTCTTAATTTAAATGTAATTAATGAATCTGCTGCAGCATACTTAAATACTTTTTCTAGTTCAACTTGATTTAGACTTTTTTGGTTTTTTCCTGTTCCAATTAGTTCCTGAATATTTGTCATTTTTATATTTAAAATCTCTTCAGATAAACTTTTAAGACCTAATTTTCTTTTGTCACATAAAGATGCTGCAATTACAGTATCAAAATTTAAGTTATTAACTTCAATTCCAAAGTTTTTTAATACCATTAGGTCAAAATTAGCGTTATGCGCAGATTTAGAGATCTCTTTATTTGCGAATAACTCTTTGACTCTTTCATATATTTCTTTATCAAAAAAAATCTTCTCATTATCATGCTTTATCACAAGGTACCAAGCTTGTTCTTCAGAACAAGAAAAAGAAATTCCAATAATTTCATCATCAATTGTGTTTAATCCAGTTGTTTCAGTATCAAATGAAAAATGCTCTGATTTTATAAGAGCATTATGCATTTTTTCAAAACTCTCTTGATTATTTACTAAAAGTAAACTTTCTTCAGGGATTTCATTGTAATTATTAATAATGCTTTTTTCCGAATCGGTATCATTGAAATTAATAATTGATTTTAAGTTATTAAGGCTATTTCTCAGTTCATAACTTTCAAATACTTCAATTATTTGCTTTAGGTCATGATTTAAGAATTCACATTTTTTTATTTCAAAATCTAAATCTACTGTTTTAACTATGTTGGTAAGCCTTAAGCAACCTTTAGCAACATCAATATTTTCGGACATTATATTTTTTATTCTTTTTGCCCCTCTAATATTTATACTTTCTATGTTTTCTATATTTTTAAATAGTTCTTCAAAATGACCAAATTCTAAAAGCAACGTTCTTGCGGCTTTTTTACCTATTCCTGGTACACCTGGAATATTATCTGATGGATCTCCTTCCAAAGCTTTTATTTCTGCAACAAATTCTGGACCTAAACCATCATATCTTTCTTTTACTTTTTCTGGATCATATATTCTTATATCTCCAAATCCTGAATACATAAGAACTTTTGTTTTATCATTTACTAATTGAAGTTGATCGGCATCTCCAGTTAATATAAGGCATTCTATTTCATTATTATTGGCTATAGAACTTATAGTTCCAACTAAATCATCAGCTTCAAACCCGTCTTTTTCAAACACAGGAACATCTAATGAATTTAACAGATCCTTGGCTATTGGTATTTGCTTATGAAGGTCAGGGTCTGTTGGAGGCCTTTGGGCTTTATATTCTGGAAAGATTTCATCTCTAAATGTTGCAGCCTTTGTATCAAAGCAAACAGCTACATGAGTTATATTGTTTTCTCTAATCGATTTAATCAAAGTATTTATGAAACCATAGGCGCCTCTTGTATCTACTTTGTTTGTGGTGAGTCTTTCAGGGATAGAAAACCAAGCTCTGAATACCATAGCATGACCATCTACAATTAAAAGTTTTTCTTTTTTTATACTCATAATTAGATACTAATATATTTTATATATTTCTCAATCTACAGTTATAATTTTATGAGTTTTCTTACCTTTTGAAAGTATTATTATTTTATCTGCCTTAAGGTCATCTATATTTATTTCTTTATCAGAGTTATCAATTTTTTCACCATTTAGGGATATCCCGCCTTGGTTTATTAGCCTTTTAGATTCTGCTAATGATCCACAAAGTCCATAATCAACAGATAGTTGTTGAACTGTAATACCGTTGTTTATTTTTTCTCTTTTTAGTTCTGACGTTTTATCTGAATTTTTGTATAAATCTTCATAGTCTTTTTCTGTTAATATTTCCCAATTTCCTTTATTTAGTCCCTCTGTTTGCCTTAGTGCATCCTCCAAGCCTTTATTGCCATGAATGATTTTTGTAATTTCTCTTGCAAGATACATCTGAGCTTCTCTTTTGTATGGAGTCTCTATAGTAGTTTTATTTAATTCTTCATAATCATTAGGATCTATGTTTGTAAATAATTTTATATATCCCATAACTTCTTCATCAGAAGAATTAAAAAAATATTGAAAAAGCTTATATGGTATAGTTACTTCTGGATCTAGTGTTATTGCACCATCAACACTTTTTCCAAATTTTTCTCCACTAGAAGTGGTTAACAAAGGATAAGTTATTCCGTGCGCTTTCTTTTTTAGATTTATTTTTCTAATCAGATCAACTCCAGCGATAATATTGCCCCATTGATCTGATCCTCCCATTTGAAAAGTACAATTATAATTTTCTAACAAATAAAGAAAATCATATGCTTGTAGTAATTGATATGTAAATTCTGTAAAAGATATTCCTTCGTCTCGAGATAATCTATTTTTGACGGAGTCTTTACTAAGCATGTTGTTTATATTGAAAAACTTTCCAGTTTCTCTCAAAAATTCAATTAATTTTATTTCATTTAACCATTCTGCGTTATTAATTATTTTTGCAGGATTGGTTTTACTATCAAAATCTAAAAATTTTTCTAATTGTTTTTTTATTCCTAATAAATTTTCCTCAATTTGATCTGTTGATAATAACTGTCTTTCATCCGTTCTTCCTGAAGGGTCACCAATCATACCTGTTCCTCCACCAACTATCACTAATGGAGTATGCCCATAATTTTGCAATCTTTGAAGTCCCAAGATTGGAATTAAGTTTCCTATATGCAAACTCTTAGCAGTGGGATCGAAACCGTTATAGCATGTTATTTTTTCATTAATAAGCTCTTTGTCAGAACCTGTAGTGAAATCTTTTAGTGATTCTCTCCACTTAAATTCTTCTATAACGTTTTTAAATTTATTAGCCATTACTTAGTATTCTCTTTATCTCTGAAATATCTTTTTCTATTTGTATTTTTAGTTTCTCTAAAGAATTATAGTTAATTTGATTCCTTATTTTTTTTATTACGTTTATTTTTATATCTTTACGATAAATATCTTTATTAAAGTCTAATATATAAACTTCAATTTTTCTTGAATCATCATTTTTTATTACAGGTCTGTTACCTATGGATAATGCTCCTGAATACATTTGTTGGTCTATTTCAACAATGGAAGCATAAATCCCATCTGCAGGAATTTGAATTATTTTATTCACATCTAAATTAGCTGTAGGATAACCTATAGTTCGACCTAGCTTGTCTCCCTGTATAACTTTTCCTGAAAAGTAAAAATTGTCTCCCAGCATAGAGTTAGCTTTTTCTATTTCTCCTAATTCGATTAATTTAGAAATGTTTGATGAAGAGACGATATTTTTATTATCTGATGTCATATCGATCGATTGAAAATCAATATTTAGTTTAGCGCAAACTTTTTCCAAATCTGAACCACTTAGTTGGTCTTTTCCTATTTTTGTATTGATGCTTGCTATAAGTGATTTAAGATTTATTTTTTCTTTTAGTATCTTAAGAAATTCTTCAGAGGATAAACTTTGTAGCTTTTTATCAAAATCTATCTCAATAATTTTATCTAAATTAGATAACTTGATCTTATTTATCCTGTTTCTAAAAGGTAACAAGTAAGGTTTTGTAGTTTTTATGTTTATTATTTCTCTAGGTCTACTTTTGAAAACAAATACTATAGATAAAAAGTTGTTAATTTTTGAAACTTCTAATAACTTATCAAATAATCTTTGGTGCCCAGTATGCACTCCATCAAATGTTCCTATACATAAAGAAGTCTCATTAGTAGTAACATCTTCAGATAGTGTTTCAATTATTTTTATGAAAGAATTTTCCATTTATTTAAGAAGGTTATAAGCCTCCATAATTGTTTCTTCTGTTTTTTCCCATCCAACACATTTGTCAGTAATAGAAACTCCATATTCCAAATCTTTAACATTATCTCCTAGAGATTGGTTACCGGGATTCAAGTTACTTTCAAGCATAATTCCAATGATTTTATCATTTCCTGATAGTCTTTGCTTAATAACATCGTGAAAGACAATTGGTTGTCTGTTATGATCTTTATTTGAGTTTCCATGCGAGCAATCAACTACTATATTTGGTTCTAGATTATTTTTTTGTAAGATTTCTTGTGCTTCTTTTACGGATTTAGCATCATAATTTGTTCCAGATGCTCCTCCTCTAAGAATTACGTGATTGGCTTTATTTCCATTAGTTATAACCACAGATGTTTTTCCTTCATTATCTATTCCTAAAAATGCATGCTCGCCGTTACAAGCTATCATTCCATCAATAGCTAATTGTACGGATCCGCCTGTTCCGTTTTTAAATCCTATTGGCATTGATAAACCACTAGCCATTTGCCTGTGAGTTTGACTCTCTGCTGTCCTTGCACCTATAGCACCCCAAGAAACTAAATCTCCTATATATTGAGGTGTGAATGGATCTAAAAATTCAGTTGCTGTAGGTAATCCAATTTTTGTGACTTCTGATAAAAATTCTCTAGCAATATCAATCCCTTTTGGAATGTTGAAAGTATCATTCAAATCAGGGTCATTTATTAATCCTTTCCACCCAACAGTAGTTCTAGGTTTTTCAAAATAAACTCTCATAACTACAAAGATTTTATCTTTTATTTTGTCTGCCAAAAGCTTTAATTTTTTTGTATATTCTATCCCAGCTTCTGTATCATGAATTGAACAAGGCCCTACAAGTAATAATAGCCTTTTATCTTTTCCTTCTATTATGTCTTCAATAACCTTTCTTGATTCTTTTACCAATAAAGTCTGTTCATTTGAAGAAGGAAACTTTTTGATATAAAAATCTGGTGAAGGTAGTTTTGATAATTCTTTTATATTTACATTTGTTATGTCTGTCATTTTTTATCCCTTTATTCTCATTAATTTTTAATAAAAAAAAGGCTCTTATATTGAGCCTTTTATCAATGATTTAATTTACACACTAAATAAAGACTCTTAGGTCTTAAAATAATAATATGTGTAAAAAAAATTTTTCATTTTTGTTTTCCCTAACAACTAGTCTAACTTAAATTTCAAGATTTTGCCTAGCGAATTATTTTAAATCAGTCCTTAAAGCTGTAGCCTCATTTAGGTATACATGTTTTATTTCATCTTGTTTTCGTTCTGTATTCCAATGTATTAGTATTCGTATACATTTTTTTAATCCACTGGGATTATCAATTTCTTGCATGTTTAATAATGGCACTGAGTTTAGAGATAAAATCTCTCTAGCTGCAACTGCAGGAAATTCATTATATACATCAGATGTTGTTGTAAAGATTATTGATGCGATATTTTCTGAATCAATTTTATTCTCATTTATCATTCTTTCCAACAATTCAGCAGTATGTTTGACTATTTCATCTTTAGTATTTTTCAAAACAGTCGTTGCGCCTCTGACTCCTCTAACAAACATTTTCAATCCTCATAAAAATTTATATTAGGCTAGAAATAAACTTTCCAGCCACATCAACAATATTATCATCTTTTGTTTCTCGTATTTTGTTTATAAGTGCAGATCCAATTATAGCTCCATCTGCAAATTTACCTATTTCTGCAATATCAGACTTGTTAGATACTCCAAATCCTACTGCAACGGGTACTGAGGTATAATTTCTAACTTGTTCTACTAGAATTTTTACCCTATCAAATACTACTTTCCTTTCACCTGTAACACCTAAAACAGATATACAGTAGACATAACCTGTTGCTAATTTACATGCTTCTTCAATAACGGATTTGGATGAATTTACTGAAAGTAATGGAATATAAGATAAGTTATATTTTTTTAAATAATCAACTAATATTTTTGATTCAAAAACTGGTAGGTCAGCGATTATTAATCCGTCTACTCCAGATTCTGTTGCTTCATTACAAAACTTTTCTATATCATAAGCAATTACATTATTATAATATCCCATAAGAACTACTGGTATTTTTAATCCTTTTTCTCGTGCTTTCTTAACAATTTGCAAACAAACCTTTGTATTCACTCCATTGTTTAGTGCAACTGTACTTGAATATTGAATAGTTAACCCTTCAGCTAATGGGTCGCTATTTGGCATCCCAATTTCAATTACGCTTGATCCTGATTTTTCAAGAGCAATTAATAAATCTACAAAATTTTCTATGTCTGGAAAGCCGCAAGTTATGAAGGGTATAACCGCTGTATTATTATTTGATTGAATTGCTTTAGATATCAAATTTTACTCCTAGGTACATTATAAAGCTTGAATCGTAAGAATGAGAGCAAAAAGATTATGTAATGAATGTATTATTATTGATCCATAAACACTATTAGTCTTTATTCTTATTATAGATAAACTAATCCCTAGTATAGATGCTGGAATTATTGCACTAGGGCTTAAATGTATGAGACCAAAAAAGAAAGAATTTATAATTATTGCAAGAGAAGTTGAGTATTTTTGTTTAATTATTCTGATAAGAAATCCTCTAAATATTATTTCTTCACTTAATGGAGCAACAATACAAGCGAGCAAAAAAATTATTAAATAATTATTATTTAATGCTTCTACAATATCTTGAGAGTAATTTGAATTTCTCAGTGCATCAATGTTCAAATATTCAACAAATATCCCCCATACTATTATTAAAGGCCAAGCTAAAAAATAATAAAGAAAATATTTTGAATCTTTAAAATTTAAACGAATTAACCCCAACCATACAAAAGAGTTTTGATCAAACTTTTTACAAATTTGAAAAATAATATAAATTGCTCCTAAATCTATAAGAAGGATTTGAACTATCAAATTAAAGTTTTTTGGTATCAATAAAAAATTAATTAATGCAAAAAATATAATTACAAAATAAAATCTTCTTATTAAATTGAAAGAAATATTCGTTTTAGTTCTAAAAAAATTTAATAAAAAATAATTTAATAAAAGACCTGAAGATAATAATATTAAATTCAGTAATTCTAATTTCTTATTACTAAAAATCAATTCTGTAAGAAAGCCTAAATACTCAATAATTAAAATTGTAAAAATCGATGTAGAAATAAAAAAATAAAGTCCAGAAAAATATTTATTTCCAGTTATTTTTTCCACGAAACATCACCAAAGACAAAGTTTTTATACTCGAATTCATTAAACTCTTTTATAGAGTTTTTTAATGTGATTGATTCTCCATGACCAGGTAAAATAATTGTCTCTTCAGGCAGAATATAAAGTTTATTTTTTATTGATTCATAAATTTTTTTGAAATTTTGAGAATCAGTTGTTTTTCCAGGGCCTCCTGGAAAGAGAGTGTCACCGCTAAACAAAAATTTTTTTTCATCAAAATCAGCAAAATAGCAAATCGATCCTTCTGTATGACCCGGAGTGTATATCAAATCAATTTTTAAGTTTGATATATTTATCTCATTTTGATTTCTTAATCTAACAACATTTCCTGAATAGTTTAGATAATTCGCGTCTACAAAACCTATGTGAACATCAAGTTCGCCTAATCTTTCAGATAGAAGATCTAATCCTTCAATATGATCATAATGCCCATGAGTAATAAGTATTTTTATTTTTTTTAAATTAAGTGATTTATCGAACCGATTCCTTGGGATTTTATTTATTAGTTCTCTAGGATTATCTGGAACATCAATTATTAAACATTCCTCTGTTGATTTTGAAATTAATAAATATGAATTATTACTTAAAGCACCTGAAATAAATTTTTCAATTTTTATTTCATTATTCTCGAAAAGTTTCATGAAGATTGAGGTTCTGGAAATCCTTTTTTAGTTTTAGGATTCTCTTTCTTTTCTTTATCTTTTACTTTTGTTTCAGCTTTTTTAGGCACCTCTATATTTAATGGGTTCCCCTCCATTAAGTCTCTAAATTGATCTGCGTCCAAGGTTTCATACTTTAATAATGCCTCAGCCAAAAGTTCTAATTCCTTCTTATGTTTTTTCAAGATTTTATTAGCGTTATTTTTTCCTTCATCAAGAAGTTTAGATATTTCTTTATCAATTTTTATAGCAGTCTCCTCAGAGTAGTCTTGCTCTTCATTTTGCTCTCTACCTAGAAAAATTGCTTGTTGTTTTTTACCGTATGTTCTTTGAGGAAGATCAGAAATCATTCCGTATCTCATAACCATTTCTCTAGCAATTTTAGTTGCTTGTTCAAAGTCATTTGATGCTCCAGTGGTAAGAACGCCTTTATGAGTAATAAATTCAGCTTCTCTTCCACCCATCATTGAAGCAATCATGGCTTCTAATTCAATTTTTGTCATCAATGATTGATCTTCTTGCTCATATCTTGTAAATCCTCCAGCATGTCCTCTAGAAACTATGGTAATTTTACCCACATTTTTTCCTTCTGGCATGAAATGAGATACAACTGCATGCCCTGCTTCATGATAAGCAACTAATTCTCTTTCATTTTCACTAATAACCTTTGATTTTCTTGCTGGTCCCATAGAAACTCTATCAATTGCTTCAGTCAGATCTGCTAATGTTATTTTTTTTGAGTTTCTTCGTGCAGTCAACAAAGCAGATTCATTGATTAAGTTAGCTAAATCAGCCCCAGAAAATCCAGGAGTTTGTTTCGCTATCGCTGACATATCTACTTTTTTGTCAATAGGTTTCCCTTTTGCGTGTACGGATAGTATTTCTGTTCTTCCATTCACGTCTGGATTATCAATAGTAATTCTTCTATCAAATCGTCCTGGTCGTAATAGTGCTGGGTCTAAAATATCAGGCCTGTTAGTTGCAGCTACAACTATTACATTATTGTTTGTATCAAATCCATCCATTTCTACTAAAATCTGGTTTAAGGTTTGCTCTCTTTCATCATGGCCTCCACCTAAACCTGCACCTCTATGCCTACCAACCGCATCTATTTCATCAACAAATATAATACAAGGAGAATGTCTTTTTGCTTGAGAAAATAAGTCTCTAACTCTAGATGCTCCTACTCCTACAAACATTTCTACAAATTCAGATCCAGAAATTGAGAAAAAAGGAACCCCTGCTTCTCCTGCTACCGCTCGAGCAATCAAGGTTTTTCCTGTACCAGGAGGACCAACAAGAAGTACTCCTGATGGGATTTTAGCTCCTATAGAAGTAAATCTATCAGGGAATTTAAGGAATTCTACTACTTCTTCTAGTTCTTCTTTTGCCTCTGGCAATCCAGCGACATCAAAAAAAGTCACATTTGCTTTTGATCCAACAAACATCTTCGCTTTGCTTTTTCCAAAATTCATAGCACTGTTTCCAGATCCTTGAGCTTGCTTCATTATAAAAAATAAAAACCCAAACATTAAAATAAATGGTAATAATCCAATAAGAATTGAAAAAATAGTACCAATGCTTCCACCATTTTTTACTACAACTGAGTATGATGAGGGATCTATATCTGATGCTGACATTATTTCATAGACACTAGTTCCAGGTTCTTTAGTTGCTTTAAATACTTCGCCATTTTTAGAGTATGTAAGCTTGTCTCCATTTACTTCAATATTAACTGGATATGCTGTCCCTTCAGCACTTTTTGAAATTCTAACAAGATGACCAAGGTCTTTTTCTTCTGAGCTTTCAAAGGATCTTCCTAGGAACAAATAAAATGCTCCAATCAAAAGTAATCCTGCTATAACGTATGTAATACTATTATTTAGAAATTTTTTGTTCATTTGAGGGATTTTTTTTTATTATTTATAATAAAATGCTATCACAAGAATACGAAAAAAATAATTATTTGGTCATAAATAAATTAATTATTCTTATCAAGTATTGCCTACTTGTGATACTATAGATTAGTAGACTTTTTATAATAAAAAAAATGATATACAGGAGTAAAAAATAGCAAAGGAATATAGGGTTAATGAGCGTATTAGGTCTAGCTCTGTTAGGTTGATTTCTGGTGAAGATCAGTCCAACTCTAAAATATTGAAAACAAGCGAAGCTATGCAAATGGCAATGGAAAATGGTCTTGATTTAGTTGAAGTATCTCCTAACCAGGATCCTCCAGTTTGTAGATTACTTGATTATGGGAAGTTTAAGTACAATATCTCTAAAAGAGATAAAAAGAATAAGAGCAAAACAACTCAAACTCAAAGGGAAGTTAGATTAAGACCTGGAACTTCTAAGCATGATGTTGAGTTGAAAATAAAAAAAGTAAGATCTCTTCTAGATGATGGTTCAAAAGTGAGAGTAGCTGTTATGCTAAGAGGAAGAGAAGCTGCTCATCCTGATTTTGCAATGAAAGTGCTGAGATCAGTTGCTGAAGGTGTAAAAGATATGGCTAAACTTGATAAAAGGCCTTCAAATGAAGGAAGAACCTTGAGTTTAGTAGTTTCACCAGCTTTCCCAATTGGGACAATGAAAAATAAAGAAAAAGAAAATAAAGAATAAAATGCCAAAAATTAAAACTAACAAAGCTGCAAAGAAAAGATTCCATGTCACAGGCACTGGAAAATTGGTTCGAACTAAAGGGCCTAAGAGCCATTTAAGAAGAAAAAAGGCTAAAAGAGTTAAAAGATTATTTGGTGGTAAAATTGAACTGGATTCAACCAGAATTTCAGATAAAATAAAAAATCTAATATAAGAGTTTTTGGAGAAAAATGTCTAGAGTAAAAGGTGGGATGACCACCAGAAGAAAACATAAATCTATACTGAAACAAGTAAAAGGGCACAGAGGTGCTAGCAGAACAAGAATTCGTGCTGCAAAAGAATCTCTAACCCATGCTTTAAACTATTCAACTAAGCATAGGCATCTTAAAAAAAGAACAATGAGAAGATTGGCAATAACAAGAATCAATGCTGCTGCTCGTGAGAATGGAATATCATATTCAAAATTCATGAATCTTTTGACTCAAAGAAACATTCAAATAGACAGAAAATCTTTAGCTGAACTGGCTGTTAGAGAACCTCAGGGATTTGCATCACTGGTAGAGCAAGTAAACGCCTAGATTTCTAGATATTTTATTGAACTATCTGCCATTACAAAACCTATTAATAGAAACAAATAAAGTAGAGAATATTTGTATATAGATACTGCCGATGCTCTGTCTTGTTTTTTATATAATTGAAAAGCCATAATTATCAAAATAGCTCCAAGAATAATAGAACTTATTACATAAATCCAACCTAAGCTAGAAGAAATTGTTACAGTTAATGTGGTAATAAGAACAAGTAAAATACTGTACAACAAAATTTGTAAGGAAGCATTTTTTATCCCTTTTACAACTGGTAACATTGGTATATTAGCTTTTTCATAATCGTCTTTTATCATTATCGCTAGTGCCCAAAAATGAGGTGGAGTCCAGAAAAAAATAATTAAGAAAAGATATATAGCTTCTAGAGTTAAATTATTGCTTATAGCAGCATAACCTACTAGTGGAGGGAAGGCTCCTGCTGCACCTCCTATTACTATATTTTGGATAGTTCTTCTTTTGAGATAAAGAGTATAAATGACAACATAAAAAAAACCTCCAGAAAAGGCTAAAATAGCGGCTAAAAAGTTATTAAGGAGCAGCAAAGAAATAAAAGAAATAATAGACAATAATATAGAAAAAACTAGTGCTTTATTATGTGAAATAGAACCATCTGCAATGGGTCTATTTTTTGTCCTTCCCATATCTTGATCAATATCTGTTTCAAAATACATATTTAGTGTTGCAGCCGCACCTGATGCACAATACCCACCTATAAATAGCCCTATAGATTCAAATAAGCCTGGGACACCTTGTTTAGCCAAAAATGCACCACCAAAACTTGTGAATATAAGTAAAGTTAAGACTCTAGGTTTAGTCAATAGAAAATAGTTTTTTATTACAGAGGACATGAACCCTTTTTATGTTTTTTTAGTATTTACCACCATTATAATCGATACTGAAACCATCCAAACTATTGTTGCTAAGCCTAAATGAAGGGACCTTGACCATACAGAGAATTCTGAGATTGGTATTGATGCTCCTACAAGCGTTTGCAACACCCCAACAGATAACATCAAGTATCCTAGTCTTACAAAAGTTTGTTCTTGCTTAGATCTAATTAATACTATTGAAATTCTTAGAATATGCAGTAATAAACCTATAGAAATTATTCTGTGTGTCATGTGTATCCATTGATTTGTATACCTAGGGATGAAATAGTCATCACACAATGGCCATCTGTAACATACTGCACCTGCCCCTTGCCAAACAGCATATGCGCCTGATAACAATGAAGCAATTGCTAAAAATGCGGTAATTAATGCTAGATTCCTAACTTTTTTATTACTTTCTATTTTCCTTATGTTCACGGAAATAAATGATGCAACCATAAGAGCTGCTATTGTCTGAGCACCTGCTAAATGGACTGTTCTTATTGCAGGATTTAATTCAGATAAAACAACAGCACCACCAATACCTCCTACGATTATTATGAGAAATAGGGTAAATGTATAAATTTTTACAGTAGAGTTAAATTTTCTATAAACGAGATATGAAAAAATCACCAGCATTATTGAAACAATTCCAAAAAGAACGCCTGAAGTTCTGTGACTCCACTCTATAATTGCATGATAGTCATTTGGAGGAATCCATGAACCAAAGCATGTTGGCCAATCAGGGCAGCCATCTCCGGAATCTGTTACTCTTGTGAATGCTCCACATGTAGGTTGGAAAAAAGAAAAGAAAATACCCAGTAAAGCAAAAATGAGTAAAAATTTTTTATTGGTAAATCTTTTTTTCTCCATATTTTAATTAGACTAAATTATTTCAAATTAATATATATTTAAAATGCTTTTCTAAAAAAATTAATAAAAAAAATGGCAATTTTAGGTATAGAAACATCCTGTGATGAAACAGCATGCGGAATAATAGATCTGCAAGGCAATATTTTAAGTAATGTTATTGCATCACAAATTGAAACACATGCTCCTTATGGTGGAATAATTCCAGAATTAGCATCAAGAGCTCATATAATTAATATTCATAAGGTTGTTAATGAAGCGATTAATATTGCTAAACTTTCTTTATCTGATATTTCAGCTATTGCAGTAACTAATGGCCCAGGATTAGCAGGTTCTTTATTAGTAGGCTTAAATTTTGCTAAGGGATTAGCAACTACATTGAAAATCCCATTGATTGGTGTAAATCATTTAGAGGGACATATATCTGCGTGTTTTATTGAAGAAAATAAATTTAACTTTTCTAAAAAAGAATTATTCCCATGTATATCCCTGCTGATTTCTGGAGGGCATACAGAATTAATATTAATGAATGATTATGATTCATATAAATTATTGGGGCAGACACGGGATGATGCTGTAGGAGAAGCATTTGATAAGGTCTCTAGAATATTAGGATTAGGATATCCTGGAGGTCCTGTGATAGAAAAATGGGCACAATCTGCAAAAAATAAAAATTATAATCTCCCTAAAGCTTGGTTAGAAAAAGATGAAGAATTTAGTTTTAGTGGCCTGAAAACTGCTTCGAAAAATTTAGCTTATGAAAAAATTTATAATAAGGTTCTTTCTCAAGAAGAGACTAAAAATGAAATTTCTGAACTAGCTTATGCTTTTCAAATTTCAGTTTCAGAGGTTCTTGTAAATAAATCAATACGTGTAGCTGAAAAATATAATTGTAAAAATATTCTAGTTTCCGGTGGAGTTGCAGCTAATGGTTTTATAAAAGAAAAATTTCAAAATAAATTTACACATTCTATCTTTCCAGAAAGAAAGCATTGTACAGATAATGGGCTTATGATTGCATGTAGAGGTCTTATTGACTATAAAAATAATAATTTTGTAGAACCAAAAGAAATAAATGTAATGCCTCAGCTCAATGTCACCTAGATTATTAATTTGATATTTTAGAAAGCAATGTTTTCTTAAATTCTAAAATTTTATTTTTCTTAAGTTCTGAAAATTCTAATACAATATCAATTCTTGAAGTTTTGATTGTTATCTTGCTGTAAAAGGAAAATACAAAATAACTAATGAAGAAAATTAAACCCCCTATCAAACTCAAAATAGAAACCAAGGTGCTTAGTAAACTTTCTTCAAGAAAATACCATGAAATTATTGAAGATAAAAATCCTAAAATTGCCCATAGTAGTTTTGAGTATTGATTATTTAGACCTTCAATAGAGATTGAAGTTATTTTGTCAACTACAATATCTTTTATAGAATCGTCATCTTTAAATCTTAAGTAGTCTCCATGAATCGCCAATTCTTTATTTCCTGATTTTACAAATGAAATTTTATCCATCTTTTATTTGTCACCCTCAGAAATAAATTTTCTTCCACTTTCTATCATTAGTTCTTGAATTGATAAGGTTCTCATTATGTCATCTTGGACAATTTTATTATTTGCTCTTGCTTTTGATTCTATGTCTGATGTAAGCTTTTGCCTCTTTGGACTTTCAGGCTCACCTGGTATTCCCATTGAAGCTGCCAAATCATTAGGCCCTCCTGTTATTCCTGATAACCCTTCAACACTTAATATTTCGTCTAAATTATCCCATCCTGGGACAGATTCTATTTGTGCGATTACAAGCATATTTTTGTTTGTCCATTTGGCAAAATCTAATTTTCCACCATATTCATTAATTTTTTGATCATCGTTAAATTCAGTGCCTCTTCCACCTCCCCAAGACCTTTTCCCAAAAGGAGGAAATAAGCAAGCATCGGCAAAATCTTGAGCTTCTTTTTTAGATTCTACATGCGGGCCTACTATACCTTGAACCCCTCTATCTAAATATAAATTAATCCAATATGGGCTTTTATCAGGAACTCTTGCTGTTACACTCATTCCATAACCATTAGCAACCCGACAAATATCATCTATTGATTCTGGAGAAAAAAGTCCATGTTCACCATCACAATTTATTGCATCAAATCCTGCATGAGCTGCAAGTTCAACTAAATGTAAAGAAGGATAAGTCAATCCAAATACATTTGCTTTTTTACCTTCTTTATTTTTCTTAATTATTGTATTTTCAATCATAATAAATTTTCTCCTTATCTTTTATATTGTTTTATTTGCTCCTCCTCGAGCATTAGTATTCACGAATGGAGGATGTTTTTTTATTTCTTTTTCATTCATTTCAAGCCCTAATCCAGGCTTATCAGATAGTGTAACATATCCATCTTTTTGTCTAGGGAATCCATCAAATACCTTAAAATAATGAGGTGAATAAAATTCTGCATGATACTCCATTATTTCAAAGTTAGGTATATTTTTACATAAATGCATTTCTGCTATGGCTCCTACTGGAGAGCAAGTATTATGTGGCGCAATTGTTATATGCTTTGCCTCAGCCATGTTTGAAATTTTTTTCAATTCCGTCAAACCACCGGCATTAGCAATGTCAGGTTGAAGGACATCTGCTGCATTTTTGTCTATGATTTCCCCAAAGGGAAATTTTGTATATAGTCTTTCACCTGTCGCAATAGAAATATTAGTATGTTTTTTCAATTCTACAAGTTCAGAAATGTTTTCTTCTGAGACAGGCTCTTCAAAAAATAAAGGATCATATTTTTTTGCCATTTCAGAAATCTTTACTGCTGTCATTACATTAAATTTTGCATGTCCCTCAATAAGAATTTCAATATTTGGGCCAACAGCTTTTCTAACTTCTTTTATTCTGTTTTCACTTAGAAAAAATTCTTCTTTGGATAATTTATAAAAATTTTTTTGTCCAAAAGGGTCAAATTTAATTGCTTTATAGCCCATTTTCATTACCTCTTTTGCTTCTTCAGCATTAACTTTAGGAGAGCCGGGGTTTGTATACCATCCATTTGCATAGACCATGATTTTATCCCTAATGGATCCACCTAACAGTTTATAAACAGGCAAGTTTAATAATTTACCCTTTAGATCCCAAAGAGCTATATCTAATCCAGATATAGCTGTAGTTGAAATTCTGCCGCCTCTTTGCATTGAATTATTATAAGCATTTAGCCAAAGCGCTTCATTGTCTAGCGGGTCGTTGCCCTTATAGTACTTTTCAAAAAGGAATTTCATCTCATCAATAACCCTATTGTCTTCACCTAAGTAGCTAGCATCTCCTAAGCCAAATTTATCCGAATTGCTGCAATAAATTATAGGTATAAGCCAATTTCTTGATGCGTTATGATGTTCAGCTGAAAATTGTATAAATTTCATCTTTTCAATTTTATTCATAATTCAGTATAAAACCCCTCATTTTTCAGTATAAATTTTCTTAAAAAAATATTGTTTTTTTTTATTGACATATGCGCATATTATATATACTCTACGGAGAACTCGCAGATTTAACTGTGGGATATTGAACTTTTAATAATAGGTTTAGAATAAATAAGCCGTTAGTATATTTTATTTAGCGGAGAGTTTAGAGAGAGCCTATGGTAAATTTTCTTTCCCGTATTTAATGAATGCGAAAAAATAAACAAATCCACTGGATTTCTGGTGGATAAGTGTTGGAGGAAAATTTATGAGTATAAATATACTACGTAAATCTGGTATGCTAGCTGGATTGCTGGTTGCTTCGATGCTAATGGTTCTAGTTGTTGCTTGTGGAGGCGACGATGCTGCTGATTCATCATCATCATCTTCTTCTGCTGCTCCTGCTGCTCCTGCTGCACCAAAAGCACCTGCTGCTCCTGCTGCTGCTGCCAAACCTGAAGCTCCAAAAGCTGCTGCTCCTGCTAAAAAAGCAGAGAGTAAAGCAACTAAAGCTGCTAGTGCTTCAAAATCTTCGACTTCTGCTCCAAGTGGCCCAAGTGGGAAACTTATAAGAGCTCACCATGAGGTTAACCCGGTTTTCGGAACTCCTTGGTCAGGTCCTTATAAGTGGTCTGCTGCTGACTTGATCGGTATCGGAGAACACCTTTTCTATTTTGATAAAGGTAATGCTATGACTCCTCAGATGGCAAAATCATGGTCAATCGACCCTGCTGGAACTAAAGTTACAATCGAGCTTAACGCTGGAATGAAATGGCAGTCTCCAAAAGGTTCTGAAGATACAGACTTTGGTTATGTTACTGCAGAAGACAGAGTAAGATGGTTTAACACAGTTAACGGTACTGTAAACCCTGATAGCTCATACCCAGATTCTGGTGATATTGGTGCTATTTTCACAAAAGCCGAAGTTGTTGACGACTTAACATTTGAAGTTGGATTGGTAAGTCCAGTATTTTTCTGTTTACCATTATCTGAGTTCGGTTGTTTAGGTGCTGCTCCTGTACAAGGTGCTGTTCACCACGTTGACATAATGGGTGCTGACTGGGCTTCTAAGAATGCTGTAATGACTGGACCTTATGCACACGGTGTGTGTACTGCAGGTGACAGATGTTCAGTATATGCTGTAGAAGATCACTGGAGAGCAAACCCAAATGTAGCTGAAATTGAAGTAATTCAAGTTCCTGAGTCACAAACTCAGGTTGCTATGTTAAAATCTGGTGAAGTAGACATGGCTGTAGTTGACTATAAGCTACTTGCTGATGTTGTTTCTGGATCTGATGACCTTAGATTCTTAGAGACTATGCCAGGTGGATATGTTGGACAATCAATCATTTTCCCAGGTAACCTTTGGGAAGAAACACATGCAAGAACTGGTGAAGCATTGAACCCTTGGGATTCACCTGCTTACGATAAAGATATTGCATGGGTTGGTGATCCATGGCAAGAAGACTCATACCACGAAGGTGGAACAGACTCATCTGTTGTAAGATACACAGATACTGACAACCCAGCAGGTATGACTGATATGGAACAAGCAAGACTAGTAAGACTTGCTCTTTCTACAGCTCTAGACAGAAACGGTATTAACGATTCTCTATTAAACGGAATCGGAACACCAATCTACTCAGAGTACATGGGACCAGAATATCCTGGTTGGGATCCTAAGAGAGACACTGGAGTTTGGGATGCTGCCGGAACACAGACTTCTAAAACAGGTGGAGTAATTTATGAGCTTCCTGATGGAGACATCGAGGCTGCTGGTAAACTACTTGACCAAGCTGGTTACCCAGCAGACTCAAGTGGTAATAGAGCTATTGATGGTCTAGTACTACAAGCATATGCAGCTGAAGCAGGTCCTGTAGGACTTGAAGTAGCTGACACTGTTATGAGTGACTGGGCTAGACTTGGAATTGAAATTTCAGGACTAGTAGAAGACTATGGTGGAGTTATTTCACCTAGAATGAAGAGAAGAGAACAGTATCTTCCAGTATTGAAGAACTGTGATGTTCACTCAAACGTATGGCCTGAAGACTGGCCAATTCCTCCAGTTGACACTTCAAGAACACGTCCTTCATGGGGTTGTGGATTTGAATCTAAAGCTGGAGCAAAAAGTGTAGCTAATGTTCTTATGGAACAAGATGCTGAAAAGAGAAAAGCAATGCACAAAGAGATTGTAGATTACAGTATGTACTGGCTACAATACGCTGGTGTTTACCAAGTACCTAAGGGTATCGTAGTAAACGACAGAATTAAGTCATGGAATGCTCCTCAGCAACACTATGCTAACGTTTCAAATAACCCAGAGTTGATAGTTCTAAAATAACTAAAAATTCTGATTAATTGATTAAAAGTTCAATTACGTGAAAAAAGTGGGAAGAAAACTTTATTTCTTCCCACTTTTTTTGTACTATCAAAAGAACTATTTAAAAAGTTATATTCAAACAAGATATATATATATATATTTAGAGAAGAGAGATTACAATGCTTAGGTTTTTAGCAGGGAGACTATTTTCCTCATTTCTGTCTATAATTGGTGCCACATTGGCAGTATTTACTTTAACTAATTTTCATAATGACCCTAGATTGTTATTTGTTCCAGATAGTGGTAACGGAATCACACAAGAACAATGGGATAAACTTGGTGAAAGATTAGGAATGAACAAGCCTTTTCATGAGAGATATATCGATTGGATAGGAAGAACTCTTAGAGGTGATTTAGGTATTTCATTGGCAAGGCAAATGGCTGTAACTGATATAGTGATGGCTAAAATTCCAGCAACCTTAGAATTAGCGCTAGGAGGTTGGATATTTGCTATCGCACTGGGAATACCCACGGGAGTGGTAGCTGCCGTGTTTAGAGGTTCTTTTTGGGACTATTTAGCTAGAGGAGCTGCACTTGTTGGACAAGCTGCGCCTCCTTTTGTTACAGGTTTAGTACTTATATATATATTTAACCAGTGGATTACCCCTGGCGGAGAACCGCTATTGCCCGCAGGAGGTAGGAAACCTGAATTTGATGTAAAAGATTACGTTCTTCCTTGTATAGCATTAGGATGGGGAGCTGCAGCCGCTCTTATGAGATTGACTAGGTCCTCTATGCTAGAAATATTAGACTCTGAGTATATTAGATTGGCTAGGGCTAAAGGAGTGAGTTTTACAACGGTTATTTTCAAGCACGCACTTAGAAATGCATTAATTGCTCCAGTAACAAGTGCACTTCTGATTTTTTCAGGATGGTTGAACGGAGCATTAGTTGTAGAAATAATTTTTTCATGGCCAGGAATTGGTTATGATGCACTTTATAGAGCTGTAAATGACAATGACTTTCCTCTTTTATTAGGAACAGTATTTGTCTTTATTTTGATTTATTTGATATTTGCAACTATTGCTGATATCGCATACACAATAATTGACCCTCGGGTTCGATTGAATTAGTAAGGAGAATATTTTTATGACTACAGAAACAACTAATTCACAATTTAACCCTATGAAATATTGGCTTATTACTTGGTCTTTTTTTAGAAGATATCCTGTATTCCCAGCAGTTATTTTAGTAGTTCTGGTGATCGCAGCAATAATTGGTCCTACAGTGGCTCCTTACGAAAGAGACATAGGAGATGTAAGAGCAAGGCATAATCTCCCAGGAACAGTAGATATAAAATTTCCAACAAAGCCTAAAGGAGGGATTGATCTTACTAGCTCTGATATATCAGCAGGATCAACTTTTGTGGCTACTTATGAATTACCAACTGATAATGTGATATTTGATATTGATGATGATGGATCATTTAATAATAATATTTCTTGGAATGAAGATTCTCCAAATACACCAGATATTTTATTCAGTAATATTACTCAAGAAGGATCAATGTTGAGTTTTGAAATTATTACAAATGAAGATATTATTGATGGTCAGAATGACAGTATAATATTAGATGTGCAAGTTATAAGAACTGATACTAAATTATTAGACTTTTGGCCTGATGGGTATCATTTTATGGGCAATGATCATGTTGGAAGAGATGTATTTAGTAGACTTCTTCATGGAGCTCAAATATCTATGATGGTAGTTGGAATATCTTTGGTTGCAGGAATGACTATTGGTGTTGCATTGGGATTGATTGCTGGTTATACCGCTACAAGATATGAACCTAACATTGGATTTAATTATACCTATAAAGGCAAAAAAAGAAGATTTTCTATTCTAGCTCCTTGGCTAGTTGATGAGTTTATAACAAGGTTCGTAGATATATGGTATGCATTACCTTTCCTTATGGTTGCACTTGTTGTGACATTGATTTTTGGACGAGGATTGACAGTATTGATGGGTGTTCTTGCCTTGATAGCTTGGAGTGGATTTGTAAGGGTTATTAGAGCGCAAACACTTATCATAAGAGAGCTAGATTTCGTTGCTAGTGCAAAAATAAATGGAGCTACTTCTTTCAGAATTATGTATAAACATATTTTTCCTGGTGTACTTAACACTGCAGTAGTTGTCGCTACCCTAAACACAAGTGGATTGATTTTAGCAGAGTCTGTATTAAGCTTCGTTGGAGCTGGAATTCAGCCTCCTACGCCTGCATGGGGTGTTATGACTAACGAAGGTAGAGATTATCTCGCAATAGCCCCTCACCAAGTGATGGTTCCTGGTGGAGCTATATTTTTAGTGGTTCTAGCATTAAATTTCTTAGGCGATTGGCTAAGAGATAGATTAGACCCAAGATTGAGACAAGTAGACTAAGAGGTTAATATGAAAAAACTACTAATTATAATTTCATTAGCTGTAATATTCGGTTGTGGGGGAGAAAATCTATCCTTTACAAATATTGTTCAAACACAAACTGCAGAAAATATGCTAGGTAACGCAACTGCAACTGCTGTTGCTGAAGTAACAGAATGTACAGCAGAGCAGGGAATTGTTTTTTCTTCTTTATCAGAAGCTGAAAAAGAAAAATGGGTTACAGAATGTGAAAGTTCATTTACTGCTGCAGCTCAAGCTGTAGGAAAAGATGCTGCTGCGTCAGCTGAAAAAGTTTCTATTTCTTTAACTGCTACTGCTGAAGCAGGTGGTGAAGCGGCTTGTATAGGTTCTACATGTGAAAAGGAAGAAGAAAAAATTGAAATTGATATGCCAGAAGGACCTGTTTTAGAAGGAGTTGTTGAGGTAAATATTGGTCAAGGTGGTGTTATGGATCCACAAACAGTAAAAGTTAAATCAGGAACAACTGTAAATTGGCTTAACCCTAAGGGTGCTGCTAGTTCTTCTACATCCGATGATGGGCAGGAAGACATGTGGGATTCAGGCGCTTTCAATAAAGGACCTTTTGATAAAAACCCTGAAGATTGGACTTATTCAAGAGAATTTAGTGTAGGTGGATGTTTTCAATATAGATCTCTATATAGTGGAGACGCTGATACAGGGAACTTTGGTGTTGTTTGTGTAGTTGAGTAAGTAATTACCCTCCACCAACAGGCCTAACTATTTCTATCTTATCCCCATCAATAATAATTGTTTTATTATATTCACTTTTGTGAATAATTTTCATATTTATTGCAACTGCGATCATTTTATTGTCTAAACCTTGGGAAGAAATAAATTCTTTTACAGTTAAATCTTTTTTTATTTCAGTTTCTTTGCCATTGAGATAAATTTTACTCATAGTATGATTTCAAGTTAGTAATTACATTTTTTAAGTTTGAAGCATTTGCCAATTCGCTTATCAAAGCGACGCCTTTAGCCCCTGATTCTACAACTGATGCTATATTATTTGTATCTATGCCACCAATTCCAATCACAGGTTTTTCTGATAGTTTAACTAATTCAATAAATTTCTCAATACCTAATGTCTTGCCGTTAGGATGAGAGTTTGATGGAAAAATCGTACCAACAATAAATGCATTGATATTTTTGTCCTTATTATTTAACAATAATTCTTTTTTTGAATGAATAGATTTAGAAATCCAATTTGCCCCACTCATTTTTTTTGCATCCGCTCCATTAAGTATTGATTTAGCTGTAATATGAAATCCAAAACATGAAATTATTTTAGATGATTTATGGTCGGAATTAATTATTAGATTTGTTCTTTTATGATCGATTATATTATTTATTTTAATAGTAAGATTTGTTTTGCTTGTTTGATCAAGATTCTTTAATCTAACTTGAATATACTCAATACCTAATAAAGAAGATTGTTTGATGTTTTCTAAAAATGAATTTTCATTATTAAATTTATTAGGATCTGTGACATAGATTATCATTAAGTATTTACAATGTTATCCTTTGGGCTACTTGCATTTGCCTGTTCTGATTTTGGAATGCGACCAGATAAATATGCATTTCTACCAGCCATTACTCCTAACTTAAATGCTTCAGCCATCATCTTTGGGTTTTTAGCTCCAGCTATTGCTGTGTTTACTAATACAGCATCTGCTCCACATTCCATAACTAAAGAAGCTTCGGATGGGACCCCTAAGCCGGCATCTACAACTACTGGAATCTCTGATTGTTCTATAATAATTTGAATTTCTTCTAAAGCTTGAACTCCTCTTCCTGAGCCTATTGGAGAACCTAATGGCATAACAGTAGCACAGCCTATATCTTCTAGCCTTTTGGCTAATACAGGGTCGGGAGATATATATGGAAGCACTATAAATCCTTCTTTTACTAGATTTTCACAAGCTTCAAGTGTTCCAATAGGATCTGGTAATAAATATTTTGAATCAGGTATAACTTCTATTTTAATCCAATTAGATTGAGTCACTTCTCTGGCTAGCATAGCAGTATAAATAGCTTCTTCTGCAGTTTTACTCCCCGCTGTATTTGGCAAAATATTATATTTATCCCAATCAATTACATCAAGTAAGTTTTTTTCTTTTGGATCGTCAAAATTTATTCTTCTAATTGCAACTGTTATCATTTCTGTATCAGATGCATTAATAGAATCCTTCAAATCTTTTGAGGATCTATGTTTTCCTGTTCCTGTAATAAGTCTAGATTTAAACTTTTTTCCTGCTATTACTAAATCATCCATATTATAATAAATTTATGATAAATTATTTTAATCATAAACCTGTAAATTGTAACTAGAAACCTTATTACTATATTTTTTTGGAAAAATTTTGAATATACATATAAATAAAAGACTGGAAACTCCTAAAATACTTGCTGCTTTATTTGACCTTGACGGTACTCTTTTAGATTCAAATGAAGAAATTCCAACTAATATAAGAAAAAAAATAGGTATGATTTCAAAACTTATCCCTGTGTCTATAGTTTCGGGAAGGATTTTTTCATCTGTACTGGAATACTCTAATTTGTTGAAACTTCAATCTCCTCAAATTTCTGATAATGGTGCAATAATATTTGATCCTTTGCAAAACAATAAAATAATATTCAGAAAATCTTTAAACCAAGCTGTTGCAGAATCAGTTTTTCATTTACTTGATAAGAATAAATTTGAATACTTTGCTAGTGCTGAAGGAAAAACAATGGATCACAGTATGAAAAATAAAATTTATAATAATGTAAATATAATCACTTGTTTTTATGATGACGTAAAAAAATATATATCAGAGAAAAGTTTTATTGATATTTCTAAAACTAGCTTAGTTCACTCATCAGGAAGTATGGGAGAAGAATACATCAGCTTTATGCCAAAAAATATTCATAAAGGAATAGCAGTCAATGAATATTCAAGAATACTAAAAGTTAATAAATCAAATATCTTTGCATTAGGAGATGGAATGAATGATATTGAAATGCTAAAGGAATCAGGAGTATCAGTGGCTATGGGCAATTCTGTAGAAGAACTTTTCAAGATATCAAAGTACTCAACGAAGAAATATATAGAAAATGGTACAGAAATAGTATTAGATTGGATATTAAGAGGTTTAAAAGTCTAATTTCTTAGAGCTTTGTATCCCGCCTTTAATACATTGCTCCAAATTTTCATTTCATTTGAAACATTTTCAATTAGTTTATTATTGCCCATATCTATTTCTTGGAATTTTTTAACTCTTGTTCTTGCTAGTTTTCTTTTACTCTTATAATTTAAGTCTGAAAGTTCTTTTATGATACTTATTTTTATAAGCCTAGACATATCTTCTGGGCCTTTACTTGCTCCTAATGGGGGTTCTTGTATGATTTTATTTATAAGCCCTATTTCAAGGCAATTTACAGCATTGAGTTCATTATTACTGGCTTCAAAATCAGTATTTGTATAAAAAATTGAATTTTCTAGCATCAATACTTGATCTGAAATAAAGTATGGCAAAGAGCCTTCAGTAGTTGTCTCTCCAGTAATGATAGTAATTATTGGCTGTTCATGATTAGACAAGCTTTTTATAGAGTTTGACAGATTATTTGCTATGCCTAAAATCTCATTTTCGAATGTACTATTAATTCCTTTGTTATCAACAAAAAAAAGAATAGGCAATTCAAATTTTTTCGATATCTCAATTGCTTTAAATATTTTAGTAAAATCTAGGTTATTTAATTTTCCGTTATTTGATTTATTTAACCTTTGAAAGTGTTGAGAAATTACAACTACTGATTGATAGTCTATTTTTCCTAATCCTAATATAGAAATATTTTTTTCATTGCTTTTACCTAATTCAATAAAATCTTCCAAAACACTGTTAATATAATCTTTTCCACTAGGTCTACTTTTGTCAATTTTGATTTTTTTAGTTTTAAATGAAAATGAAATTTCGGGTAATTCTAAATCAATTTTTTTAGGAATTTTATTTTTAGAAATTATTAATTCAAATAAAATTGAAATTTCTTTTTTTAAATTATTTCTTGACACTACTTTATCTATTAATCCTTGTGAATGAAAATTTTCTGAAGATATATTTATTTTTTTATTATTTTTCGAACTTTTGCTCATTTCACTTAGGGTAAACATTCCTATGATTGCTCCAGGTTCAGCAATTTTTATATCAGCGGAGTTCGCAAAAGAGCTATAAACTTGTCCACCGGATGGATTTGTAAATAATGTTATGTGAGGCAGTTTTTTGTCATTTAATTCTTTTGTGGCATTAATTGTTTTTATCATTTGCATTAATGAAAAAGCCCCTTCTTGAACTCTTTTTCCACCACTTGATATTATAGAAAATACAGGTAGAGAATTTTTTCTAGCATGAGAAAATGCTTTAGAAATTTTTTCTCCTACTATAATTCCCATCGAACCACCTAGAAAACCAAAATCTAATAAAATTATTACAGTCTTTATTCCACCGATACTTGCTGTTCCTGTTACAACAGCCTCTTCTAAACCTGTTCTCTCTCTAGTATTTTTGACATTTTTTTTATATTTAGAGTTTATTTCTAAATTTTTTGGTTTCTTTACCGAAATGCTTTTGTTAAATTCGACAAATGAATTTTGATCTATAATTACTTCCAATCTTTTCTCAAAATCTATAGAATAATGAAAATTACAAAAGGGACAAATCCCATATTTTTTATAGAAATCAGAGTCTTTAATATTTTCTTGACAGCTTAAGCATTCTATAAGATTTTCACCTAGGCCTATAAAGTTTTCAGTATTGTTATTCACAGGCTTAGTACTTTCCGTGGTTTTCCAGCTTCCCCAGGTCCAACTATTCCGTTATCCTCTAATTCATCCATAAGTCTAGCTGCTCTTGGATAACCAATTCTTAATCTTCTTTGTAATAATGAGGTAGATAGAGTCTTACTTTGAGAACTTAAATCTAAGGCTTGGTCATACAAGGTATCTCCAGACACCTGAGAGCTTGTTACATTATCATCTTCAGGGATATCTAGCATTTCCATAGAATATTTTTCATAGTATGGTCCCCATTGATTAGTTAGATTCTGTATATCATTTTCTGTTAAGAAAACTCCTTGAATTCTGCTCATTTGAGCATTATCTATTGGGCTGAATAACATGTCTCCTTTACCTATGAGTTTTTCTGCTCCGATACTATCAAGAACAGTTCTTGAATCAATTTGAGACATAACTGCAAAGGAAACTCTACTTGGGAAATTAGCTTTAATTAATCCAGTAACAACATCTACGGATGGCCTTTGAGTTGCTACTACAAGATGAATACCAGTAGCTCTTCCTAATTGTGCAAGTCTAACTATAAGTCTTTCAATTTCACTTCCAGCTTGTAACATCAAATCTGCTAATTCATCTATGACTACTAGAATATTCCACATTTTATGTGATGATTTCATTTTTTTATTAAAATCTGATATGTTTTTCACTCCAACTTTTTCTAATATTTTGAATCTCATCATCATTTCTTCAACTGTAGCAGATAATACAGTAACTGCTTTTTCTGTATCTACTATTACCTCGTCAGTGTAAAGATGAGGGATTTTTGCATAAGGTGTAAGTTCTACTCTTTTAGGATCTATCAAAATCATCCTTACATCATCTGGTTTTTTTGTGGTCAATAAACCCGCAATAATAGAATTAATAAATACAGATTTTCCAGAACCTGTGGAACCTGCAACTAATAAATGAGGCATTTTTGATAAATCTATTACCCTAGGGATCCCGTCCATTCCTTGTCCTAATGGGGCAGGTAAATTGTACGTATCTGAATTTTTATTCAGTTTTTCATTTTCTATTACCTCTTTGAAATCTACAGTGTTAGGTGATAGGTTAGGTATTTCTATTCCCATTGTATTCTGTATACCATCTATTACGGCCTCAAATCTTATATTAGGAGACCCTAATGCCAATGCTAAATCTTTCTCTCTTCTTAGAACTTGTTCTACTTTTACTCTCTTTTTCTCATTTTCATCAACCCATCCAGGCTTCAATTGATACATAGTAACAGATGGGCCAGAAGTATGTTTTTCAATTGAAGTGTTAACACCATGAGCTGATAAAGTGTTTATTATTATTTTTTTTGTATCCTCAATTTCATTATTACTTAGTTCTTTTTTTTCAGAAACCATAAAGTCTGAAGTACTAATTTTAGGCCACTTATAGCCTTCGATCTTAAATTTTTCAATCTCGTTTTTATCGTAACTTTCTTCAAATGAAATTGTTTTATTTAATTCAAATTCATTTCCATTTTCAATGACTTTTTCTTTTATGGTTTTTCCATTAATAGATTCTTCCTTATCACTTTTTATTTCAGCAATTTTATCTCTATGATTTGATTTTGCATTCATTGAATCTGTATTAGTAATATTGCTTGTTAAATTTATAGCTTTATCATCATGAAGATTTTTTGAGGTGCTAATTTTTATTTTTTTTATTAAATTATTTATTACTCTATAAACAAATTTAATTAAGTTTATTCCTGAATTCTTAAACAATTGGGGTTTGTATAAAAAAAAGATTAGCAATATAGGTATAAACATTCTAAAAAACAAGTCAAAGTAGTTTAAAAAATTTGCACTATATGCGCTCCAAAATGATGGCCATTTAGCTAAAAACTCTCCACTTTTTCCTGATAGAGAATAATCAAAAGAAAAATTTGAGCTAGAAACGTAATTTATGGATCCCAAAAAAATATAAACTGAAAAATTGACTAAAATTATTGAAAATATTAATTTTGAAGATAAAAAATTTACAGAATTTATTATTGAATATCTCAAGTAGATTAGAATTATTGCTAAAAAAAATGAAATTAATATTGGAGCTATTCCAAAATTTTGCCTAATTGGATTGATCAATATTGGAGAAATTATGATCACACTAAAGATGAGGAGGTACAAAAAGAAATTACGTTTTTGTATAAATCCTAAGATTTTATTTTGCCATAAATTATTATTGTTATTTTCCATCTCAAAATAACTATTTTTCTATAAATATTGATTTAATAACATATTTTTTATTAAACTTATCTAATACTAATCTATAGATTTCTTGATTAAATTGCTTAGTTATTTCACTCCACAGTTCTATGTTATTTTTCATATTACTTTCAAGAATATATTTTTCAATAATTTGTTTGATTTTTATGTTATTGGACTTGTCAAATATTTTAATATTAATATCTTTAATTTCTATCTTATTCCCTAAATTTACAATAATTGAAATTATATTTTTTTCAAATATGTTACTATCAAGTTCATTTTTATAAAAAGGATTGTCTCTTAATATAACTTCGTCTATGATCTTCTCTGGAGGGATTTTTTTTGCCTTATCAGAATTGATTACGAGGTTATCTCCGTTAGTCATTATAAAAATATTTTTTTTGTCAATACCTTCTGAAACAGCTATATTTTTGTGAGCATTTAACATTTCATTATTACCGTGAATTGGGATGAAATATTTTGGTTTTAATGTATTTATTACATTACCTAATTCAGCTTTATTTGAATGGCCAGAAACATGTAACTTGTTATCAATATTATTAAATCTGACTTCAGCTCCTAGTCCTTGTAATCTGTGGATAACTCCAAAAACTTTTTCTTCATTTCCTGGAATTACAGAAGATGACATTAGAATTAGATCATTTTTATTGATTTTTAAATTATTATATTTTTTAGAAGAAAGCCTGTTCAATACTGAAAAATCTTCTCCTTGTGAACCTGTTACAAAATAAATAAAATTTTTATCATTAATTTCATTATTTTTATTTGATGAAATTACATTTTCATAGTCATAAATAATATTTAAGCCTTTAGTAATTTTTAAGTTTTTCTTTAACGTGCTTCCCATTAAAACTATTTTTTTATTAAATTTTCTTGCTACATTAATTGCCATTTGAATTCTTGAAATTTGAGAAGCAAAAGTACATATTATTATTCTTCTGTTTTCCTTAAATGATCTAGTAAATGTTTTTTCTATTTCCTTTTCTGAAAAAGAGTCACTCTCTACTAAGGCATTTGTTGAATCAGAAAATAAAACATCACATCTGTTACCTATTCTTTCTTTGATACTCTTAAAATTTGTGTTTTTCCCAAAGATAGGATTTTCGTCAAACCTAAAGTCGCCAGTATGAATTATATTTAATTTTTTTGTTTGTATAATAAGGCCACAAGAATCAGGTATTGAATGAACCACAGGGAACCAAGATATAGTGAAATCTTCAAATTGAAATTTTTTATTTACTGTTACTTCTTTTAGTAAGTGGCTTTGATCTTTAAATAACTTTTTCTTGATTATCTCTTTAGCCAAGGGAGGGCAATAAATAGGAACATTTAAAAAAGCTAATTTTGATAAAGCTCCCACATGATCTTCATGACCGTGAGTAATAAAAATAGCAGATATTTTTTCTTTTATTTTTTCTAAATGCTCTAAGTCAGGTAAAATAAAGTCTATTTCAGGATCTGTGGAAAACTTTATTCCTGCATCAATAATATAGACTTTAGAGTTGATTTCGAATAGAAGTAAGTTTTTCCCTACCTCTCCCAAACCTCCCAAAGGAGTAAACTTTATGTTTTCCATATTTTTCTCATATCTAAATTTAAATTAAATTATTTAGATAAGATAAAATTGAGACTTATTTAGACTTTTGAAGATATATAATCGACGGCATCTTGAACTGTTCTAATATTTTCAGCATCTTCGTCTGAAATTTCAATTGCCTTGTCATCAGTTGAAAACTCTTCTTCTAGAGCCATTATTAGCTCTACAACGTCTAATGAGTCTGCTTCTAAATCTTCTGTAAATGAAGATTCAGATTTTACATCTCCTATATCAACGCTTAATTTTTCTGCTGTGATTTCTTGTATTTTTTCTAAAACTGAAGCCATTCTATCCTCCAAATTTTTAACCGCAAGTTTATGTTATTGAATAATGATCTAAAAGTCTATCTTACCATAGAGCTTAAAACACCATTAATAAAGTTTTTAGACGTATCTGAACCAAAAATATCTGCAAGTTTTACAGATTCATTGACTATAACTCCTATCGGAGTATCTATATCAGAGTTTATCTCAGATATTGCCATTCTAAGAATCGATAAATCCGTTTTAGGAATCCTGTCTAAATTTTTATCACTAGTATGTTTTTTTATACTTGAGTCAATTTCTTTTTTGTTTTCCAAAGCATATTTTAATATAGTATCTGCTATTTTTTGCTTTGATTTATTGAGCTTTTTATAAAAATGTAAGTCATTTATATTTTCTGATTTATAGTCTTTTGATATTTCACTTTCAAATAACGATTGAACAACTGATGCACGAGCCATATTTGTACCAAAAATGGATTGACTTTTTTCTTCAGAAATAAATTCTCCGTCAACCTTATTATTTAAGTTGTCCTCGGTTTTATTCATTAATAAAACAACTAGCTTCTTGACTCAACGTAGTCTAATACCTGATTATAATTTCCTATATTTTTTACATTCAAATTTGAGTCTATTCTTTTTAGTATTCCAGATAAAACTGAACCAGGTCCTATTTCATAAAAAGTTTCGACATCTTCATCAATCATATAATTTATAGAGTCGCTCCATAATACACAATTTTGAAGTTGTGTTTTCAACTCTTCTCTAACTAAATTCTTATCTGTAATAGCTTCAGCGCTTGTATTTGCGATAATAGGAACTACTGCATCCTCAAAATTAGCATTATCAATCACTGAGTTTAATTCTTCTTGAGCTGATGACATTAGAGCTGAATGAAATGCTCCTCCTACAGGCAAAGGGATAGCCTTTTTTGCACCAAATCTTGATGCTAGGTCCATTGCATTAACTAAATTTTCTTTTGTACCTGCAATAATAATTTGGTTCGATGTATTTATATTTGATAAATAGGTTCCAGTTTCTTCGCAAACCTCTTTTACAGCGTCAGAATCAATTCCAATGATTGCAGACATTCCTCCTGGTGAATCATTACATGCTTTTTCCATTAATTCACCTCTTTTTGAGACTAAATCGATTGTATCTTTTATACTTAACGATCCAGCAGTAGCTAGTGAACTATACTCTCCTAAACTATGACCTGCAGTGTAATTTGGCAATTGAATAGATCCCATTTCAGACTCTATAGCTCTCCATGCTGCTATTGAAACGGTAGCTATGGAAGGTTGAGCATTTTCTGTACGAGTTAATTCTTCTTTTGATCCTTCAAATATAACTTCAGATAATTTTCTACCAAGAATATCATCAGCTTCTTGAAAAACTTCTCTTGCAGCAATGCTGTTTTTGTATAAATCTAATCCCATGCCTGGTGTTTGAGACGCCTGACCAGGGAAAAGAAACGCAACTTTTTCTTTTTTCATTTATTCACCTAAATAAATTATATATCTTCTATTGTTTCTATTTTTTAATTATATTTCAATAAAATTCATTACAGAAATCATGAAAATCTCCTTCTTGGAGTTTAATTTGACAAAAAACTTGAAATATATGGACATAAAATTATAATGAACCTATGATTATTTTAGGAGTAGACCCAAGCCTTTCCAATACAGGTTATGGCTTATTAGAATCGTTGAATAATAAGCTCAAGCCTATAGAAGGAGGAGTAATTAGAACTAGCTCTTCAGATCAATTAACAAAAAGACTAGCTATTATCTCTAAAGAGTTTGATCAAATTATTGATAATTTTTTACCAGATGTAATAGCTGTTGAAGATTTACATTCTAGACCTAAATTCGCTAAAACATCAATATTGATGGGTCACGCAAGAGGAGTTATTCTTGCATCTGCTGGAATTAAAAATATTCAAGTTTTTGATTATCAGCCAACACAAGCTAAAAACATAGTTACTGGTTCTGGAAGGGCAGATAAAAAACAAGTGATGCTATCTGTTTCTAAAATATTAAATAATCAAAATATATTAAAGAATGAACATGTAGCGGATGCATTTTCTATTGCCATCTGTCATTCTATTATTAGTAAATCAAAATTCAAATGATTAGTTTTATTCAAGGTGAAATACTAAAATTCTTATCTGATCCTAAAAGGATAATTTTATTAGTTAAAGGCATAGGTTATGAAATTTATATTCCAGAATATTTGAATAATTATTTTGTTGAAAATAATTATTCAATAAACTCCGAAATAGATTTAGAAATTTATTACCATGTTACTGAAAGGCAACCAAAGCCTCTTCTCGTTGGTTTTATTTCTTATGCAGATAAAGAATTTTTTGAACAACTAATACAAGTTGAAGGAATCGGGCCAATAAAAGCTGCAAATTCTTTAGTCTTTCCAATAAGCATAATTGCTAATGCTATTGAAACAGAAGATAATGCTTTATTAGAACAAATGCCAGGTATTGGTAGCAGAGCTGCTCAAAAAATTATTGCATCATTAAAAGGTAAATTGTCTTACAAAACTGATGAACTATCAAATAAGTCTTCTGAATTTAAGGTGACGGACTCAATTTTTGATGAAGCTTTATCAGGACTAATTGGTCTTGGATATAAAAATAATGAAGCAAGAAGTGCTATTAATGAAATTCTTTCTGATTCAGACAATGAAATAGATGTCGAAACTATTGTAAGAAAAGTTTTGAAAAAAAATACAAGAAAATACGTATAAAATTATGGCTGAAAACTTAGAAAATAAAGAAGTGATTTTTTCAGATCAAAATTCCTCAAATTCTACTTTTCCAGATGAAAAGATAGAATCTAATATTCTTAGACCTAACTCTTTTGATGAATACGTTGGTCAGCTAAAAATTAAAGAATCTTTATCAATCGCTGTAAAAGCTTCAAAAAAAAGAGATGAATCATTGGACCATGTGTTATTTTATGGGCCTCCCGGACTAGGAAAAACTACATTATCCTATATTATTTCTAATCAAATAGAATCGAATTTTATTCATACTAGCGGACCTGCTTTAGAAAGACCTGCAGATGCAGTTGGTCTACTTTCAAATTTAAGCTCTAAAGATGTACTTTTTATAGATGAGATTCATAGAATCCCAAAATCTGTTGAAGAATATTTATATTCAGCTATGGAAGATTTTCGAGTAGACTTCATCACAGGAAGCGGAGCTTTTGCAAAAACTATTAATCTTCGGTTAGAAAGTTTTACTCTTGTTGGTTCAACAACAAGACCTGGATTGCTTAGCTCCCCATTAAGAGATCGCTTTGGCCTATCTTATCATCTTGATTACTATGATGAAAAAGATTTAGCAAATATAATCATTAGATCAGCGAATCTAATGAATATGTCTATTGATAAAAAATCATCATTAGAAATAGCTAAAAGATCTAGAGGAACACCTAGAATAGCAAATAGATTACTAAGAAGAGTAAGAGATTATGCTGAGGTGAAAAACCTAAAAAAACTCAATGTTGATTTGATAAATAATTCTCTCGAAATAGAAGGAGTTGATACATTAGGCCTTGATCGTCTAGATAGACAATACTTAAATATTATTGCAAAAAATTATCTAGGAGGCCCAGTGGGAATAGAAGCAATAAGTGCATCTTTGAATGAAGATCCTGCAACTCTATCTGATGTAGTGGAGCCTTTCCTTCTAAAAATTGGATTTATCATAAGAACTTCTCAAGGAAGAAAAATAACTAAAGAAGGAGCAAGTCATTTAGGTATAAAAATTTCTTCTATAGACCGAGAGCTTTTACTATAAATTTTTATAAAAAGTATTTTCTAAAAGATTAGGGCTTTCAAAGCATATAGCATCTTCTCTTTGTCTGTTTAAAGGGTAATAATTTTTTCTAATGCTAGTAATTTTAAATAAATATTTTTTATAAAGATTTATTGCTTCAGTATTTGATTTTCTGCATTCCAGCAGTATTTTATTTATATTTTCTTGAATCGAATAGTTTATAGCAATCTTTAATAATTTTTCACCTATTCCTTGTCTTTGAAAATTTTCTAAAACACCTAATTGTTCAATATGTAGATCTTCCATTACTTTCCAGATTTTTATATATCCAATAATAATTTCCTCTTGAGTATATAGAACATTTTTTTTTGAATTAATATTTAAAAATCTTAAAATCTTACTTAAATAATGTGAATTATTATTTATAGTATTTTCAAAAGTACAGACAAAGATTCGTTTATTTTCTTTATCAATTTCTCTCTCAAAGTTAGTCTTTACTTTATCTAATGAAAAAATGTTTGATTCTATGTTAGATAATTGGGAAGCATCGCTAATAAGAGCATTTCGGTATTTGGGTTTATTGATTTTTTTTTGCATCAAACAAGAATTAATATTTATATGTTATTTATTTTTAATAAGAGTATAATAATCCATAGTGTTTATAAACGCTTGAAAAAAAAATATAAAGTTTTTAGTACGAATTTAATGTTTCTAAGTAAAAATCTAATCAGAGTTCTTAAGTTTCCGCTAAAAAATAATAAACCAGATTTATTATTATCTCTTATATCTATAATTTTTGCTGCTGCTTTACAAATGTCTATACCTTATTATCTGGGGACTTCGATCGATACAGCTTTAACTAATAATGAAGTTGGGGACTTGTCTCTTTCCCCTTTTATTACAATTGGAATACTTGTCTTGACCTTATCTATTGCTAGAGGTGTTTTTAGCTTTTTTCATGTTTACCAAGGTGAAAAAATGGGGCAGACAGTAGCATTCAATTTAAGAAAACAATATTTTAACAAATTACAAAGATTATCGTTTAATTATCATGACAATGTTCATACTGGAGATTTGATTACAAAAGGGATTATAGACATAGAAGGTTGCAGGATGTTTATAAATACAGGTATTCTAAGAGTTGTTTTTCTTTCTATATTTATTTCAACTGGTGCGATTTTGGTATTAAATATTGATCTATTTTTAGGCCTTTTAGCACTATCATTCGTTCCTTTCATAGGAATAATTTCTTCATATGCTAGATTGACTTTAAGAAAAAATTGGTACAGATTACAAGAGCAATTGGGTGTTCTAACTAGAGTAATGGATGAAAATTTGTCAGGAGTTAGACTCGTAAGATCTTTTATGAAGCAAAAATATGAATTAGAAAAATATTCAATTGCATCCCAAGTTGTCAAAGGTATGACATTTAGGCAAATCACCATTAGAAGCTTCTCTATTTCACTTAATTCTTTCGCATTCTTGATTTCTATGAGCTTAGTTGTATATTTTGGATCTATTTCAGTTTTAGAAAGTAGAATAACTCTAGGTGAACTAACTTCTTTAATAGCCTTTATGAGCATTCTTCAAGGACCTGTAAGGCAAATTGGAATGTTAGTTAATTCTTTTGCTAGAGCTTCCGCTACCTCTTCAAGATTATTTGAAGTAATTGATAAAGAAGAAGATGTGAAAAATATACAAGGGAATAAATTTAACCAGCCAGTAAAAAATATAGAAGTTAATGATTTGTGTTTTTCATATGGAAGTACCAAAGTTTTAAAAAATATTAATTTTGAAGCAAATCCAAAACATTCAATTGGAATAGTTGGGCCTCCTGGGTCAGGTAAAACTACTTTGTCAAGATTGCTTCCAAGATTTTATAATCCAACAAAAGGTTTAATAAAAATAAATGGTATAGATATTAGTACTCTAGATTTAGGTGATTTAAGGCGTGCAGTTAATCTAGTTGATCAGGATAATTTTCTTTTTTCAGATACTTTTTTTGAAAATGTTAGATATGGTGATCCTGAAGCTTCAAAAGATAAAGTTAACTGGTCAACTGATAAGGCACAAATATACAAACATATAAATACTCTCCCAAGTAAATTTGAAACCTTGATAGGAGAAAGAGGGGTTCAATTGTCAGGAGGACAAAGACAGAGACTTTCCGTTTCAAGAACTTTGCTATTCAATTCTAAAGTTGTTATTTTTGATGATTCAACTTCTGCCATTGATACTCAAACTGAAAAAAAGATCAGAGAAGAAATGATGTCATTAGGATCAGGGATAACATTAATTGTTATAGCCCACAGAATTTCATCTGTCATGAATTTAGATGAAATATTATATTTGGACTCAGGTGAAATTATCGAAAGAGGTAGCCATAGTCAACTAATTAAACAAAAAGGTCGTTATTCAGAGCTTTATAATATGCAAATAAATCCAGAATTAAAGGTATAAAATGGTAAGTTTATCAGATGAAGATATAAGGTCGAGATCCTTTGATTACAATATAATCAAAAGATTTATGCCCTATGTAGCTAAATATAAAAAAGATGTTTTTATAGGATTCTTTTTCATATTATTGCTTACTGGAGCGTCTTTAATGATACCTCTTGTAATAAAAGACCTTATAGATCAGTCTGGTTGTTTGGTTGGATCTTCATGTAACGATATTGATATGGTCAAAAACTCTATTCTTACGGGACTCTTAAAATTTTTAGGACTTGCAGTTTTAGTTTGTATTTCTATTTTTATGTCTGATTCAATAATTGAGAAAGTTGGAGAAAATATTCTTTTAGATCTTAGAAAAAAAATGTTTATGCACTTACAAGATGTGTCTATCTCATTTATGGACAAAACAGATGTAGGGAAATTAATGTCTAGACTTCAAGGAGATGTGGCAGCTATGCAAGAAGCGTTACAGATGTCAGTATTTGCTATTGGAGATCTAGTTCTTATTTTTGGAATTATAAGCGTTTTACTATTTATGAATCTTCAACTTGGTTTAGTAACTATTCTTGTGATGCCATTAATGATTTTGATCAGAATGATTTGGCTTCCAAAAGCCAGAATTGCTTTTTTAGATGCAAGAACGAAAAGCTCAGCTGCTACCTCATATTTAGCAGAAAATATTAATGGTATTAGAACTGTCCAATCATTTAATAGGCAAGAATTTAACTCTAAAATTTTTGAAAATAAAGCAAATGATTTATACAAAGCACAGCTTAGAGCTGCAAAATTATCAAGCTTAATGTTGCCTACGGTTGAGACATTAACTGGAATATCTTTTGCAATCATAATTATTGTTGGTGCAAGTTTAGTAATAAATGATCATATTACAGCAGGTGTAATGGTAGCTTATATGCTTTTAGTTCAAAGATTTTTTGACCCTATAAGAACTATTTCAATGCAATATAACGCTATGCAAAGAGCAATGGCATCAGGATATAGAATTTTTGAAGTTTTGGATATTCCTGTTACGATAAAGGATCCGAAAAAACCTCTAGACTGTCCATTGAATGGCTCAATAAAATTTGAAAATGTTTCTTTTGCTTATGTTGATAAAAACTATATTTTAGAAGATTTTGACTTAATGATTGAAAATGGAGAAAGAATAGGAATCGTTGGACCAACTGGAGCTGGAAAATCTACTATTTCAAATTTAATTCACAGGTTCTATGACACTAATAAAGGTAAAGTTTTATTAGGTGGTGTCGAAATAAGAAAATTTTCTCAAGAATATATAGGAAAAAAAGTAGGAATGGTTCTGCAAGATCCTTTTTTATTTTCTGGAACAATTTTAGATAATATCAAGTATGGAAATTCTGAAATATCAATAAAAGAAGTAGAAAAAGCCACTGAGATATTGGGATTAAATGATTTTATAAATTCTTTAGATAATGGCTATAGTACAGTTATAGGTCAAAGAGGCTCAGATCTATCAATGGGACAGAGGCAATTACTAAGTATATTGAGAGCACTTGTTGCAAATACGCAGTATCTTATACTGGATGAAGCGACTTCATCAATTGATTCATATACTGAAAAGAAAATACAAAAGGCATTAGACGTTCTTTTAAAAGACAGAACTTCAATAACTATTGCTCATCGATTAGCCACAGTTAGAAAATGTGACAGAATAATAGTTTTAAATGCAGGAAAAATTGAAGAAATTGGGTCTCATGATCAACTATTAAGTCAAAAAGGACTTTACAGTAGATTATATAGTTTGAATTATTCTTCTTTTGATGATTAGATAATACCCTTAGATATTATGTCCTGGCTCTGAATCATCGTAGTCATAATCATTATTTAAATTAATGAAATCTTTTTGGTCATCAGGGACTTCATCTTCTTGAAAGATAGCACTTTCTGGACATACTGGCTCACAGGCTGCGCAATCAATACATTCTTCTGGGTTTATGAATAATTGATTATCTCCTGGTTTAGAGTAAATACAATCAACTGGACACACATCTACACATGCTCCATCCATTACATCTACACAAGCTTTACCTATTACATAAGTCATATTTATAGTCTCTCTTAGTTCTCTTAATTTACTTCTTATTAGATGATATAAGAAAAAATAAACATAATTGAATCGAATTTAATTACAAAGTTTTAGCAATTTAGCTTTGGCATCCGCATCCGCCGCCGCCGCCATGACCACCGCATCCTGTAGTTTCAGCTTCAGCGCCTCCGCCACATCCACATGCGCCACCGCCTCCGCCGCATCCTCCACCTTCTTGTTTGAAGTTGGGGTTAGATATTACAAATCCTGATCTTTGAAAACCTTCAACGTAATCAATGTTTGATCCTTCGACAAATTTTAGACTATCTGGATCAACGACAGTTTTAATGACAGAGTCTAGAATAATATCATTGCTTTCAGGTTTTTCAACAAGTCCAAAAACATATTCAAAGCCACCATTTGCAGTTTCATCTATAGATACTCTAAGGTAACTTTCTTCACTTCCTTGCTCTTTCATTATTTCTTTAAGCTTTTCGCTTGCAATTTCTGTATAACTTACTATCTGCTCTGAATCTAACAATGTACTCTCCAGTAATTTAAATATTTAGAATTAATTTATATTGTACTTTATTTACAAAAAATAAATCAATGAATACATATCAAAAAAACTAAATTTAAAATGATTCTATGCTTGGTTTTTATAGGTATAATATTTTTATCAATAGTTATTTTTTGGAATCAAATGGATCAAATAGATAGAAAAATAGTTTCAATGTTAGGACGCGATGGCAGATTATCTAATGCCCAAATGGCAAGAGAATTAGATGTAAGTGAAGGTACTATAAGAAGAAGAGTAAAAAATTTATTAGATTCAAAAACAATTTCAATTGTTGCTGCATCAGATCCAAAGAAACTAGGGTTTTTTTCAGAAGCTCTTATAGGAGTTCAATGTGAACCTGACAAAGTATCTGAAATTTCTAGTGAAATTGCATCATTAGATCATACTAGATGGGTTATAGCTACTACAGGCAGTTATGATGTATTCTGTTTAGTTGCTTTAGAAAGTTCAGAAGAATTAGGAAATTTTATTAGAATTAATATTGGTTCAATTGATGGAATCATTAGAACTGAAACATTCGTAAATTTAGCAGTAGCAAAAAGAGAGTATGGCGACTAAATATAATAATCATATGAGGAAATATGTATAGAGATATTATGTGTGGAAAAATTTCTTCATCAAACGAAGAAAATAAGATTAGTCTTGCGGGGTGGGTTTCTAGAAGAAGAGATCATGGGCAGCTAATATTTATAGATTTGAGAGATAAGTCAGGAATAATGCAAATAGTATTTAACCCTGAAGTTTCAGAATCAACTCATAATATTGCTAAAGAATTAAGATCTGAATGGGTAATATCTGTTTCTGGAACTGTGAAGAAAAGAATACAAGGAGCAGAAAATCCAGATATCGCTACTGGAAATTATGAATTAATTGTGGATTCAATGGAAATTTTGTCTAAATCAAAAACTCCTCCTTTTGAAGTTTCGGATGCTAATGAAGTATCAGAAGAAATAAGACTTAAGTATAGATTTTTGGATTTGAGAAGAGATTCAATGCAACAAAAAATTTCTTTAAGGCATGAAGTTACGAAGTTCATTTGGGAAAATTTATCTCAAAAAGGCTTTACTCATATTGAAACTCCTATATTAATTAAAAGTACCCCTGAGGGAGCAAGAGATTATGTTGTTCCATCAAGAGTTAAAAATGGATCTTTTTATGCTCTTCCTCAATCTCCACAGCAGATGAAACAAATGTTAATGGTATCTGGCTGTGATAGATATTTTCAAATTGCTAGATGCTTTAGAGATGAAGATTTGAGAGCTGATAGGCAACCTGAACATACTCAACTAGATCTAGAAATGAGTTTTGTGCATCAAGAAGATGTTATGCAAGCTGTAGAGAGTTTGTATATAGATTTAATCAATTCTGTTAATTCTGATATCAATGTAGATTCAGTCTTTGAAAAAATGACTTATACAGAAGCTATGGATAGATTTGGATCTGATAAACCAGACATAAGATTTGGAATGGAATTAAGAAATTTGACTGATGTTGCTAGAAAAATCGAATCAAATGTAATAGCTAATTCTTTATCAAACGGAGGTATTTTAAAGGGATTTACTGTAAAAAATTCAGATTCATACGGTAGAAGAGATTTTGATAGATTGACTGATCTAGTTAAGTCCCAAGGTGCAGGAGGATTGATTTATATTTCTATTCCAGACGATATTGAAGAACCAATTAAATTAGAACAAACAAATGGACCTTTAAATAAATTTTATACCCAAGAAAACTTTGATTCTATTTTAGAAAAAACCGAAGCGAGTGCAGGAGATGTTATTTTTATGATTATTGGAGAAGAGAAAATAGTTAATAATTCTCTTTCATTTTTGAGAAATCATATTGCTAAAGAAAAGGATATGATTGATAAAAATACTATGAAATTTGTATGGATTACAGACTTTCCTCTTTTTGAAAAAGACGATGATGGTAATTGGCAAGCAGCACATCATGTCTTCTCTTCGCCAAAAACGGGGGATATTCAATTTTTAGAAACAGACCCTGGAAAAGTAAAAGCAGATCTATTCGATTTAGTGTGCAACGGAGTTGAATTAGGTTCTGGCTCAATTAGAATACATGATAGAAAATTGCAAGAAAAAGTTTTTGACGTAATAGGCTATTCTGAAGATGATGTAAGTACTTTATTTGGCCATCTTCTTGATGCTTTTGAATATGGAGTCCCTCCTCATGGAGGAATGGGCCTAGGTTTAGACAGATTAGTTGCAATGCTGTCCAATGAGGAATCTATAAGAGAAGTAATTGCATTTCCTAAAACACAAACGGCATCAGATTTACTTTTTGGATCTCCAGACGTTATATCTGAAGATCAACTTGATGAATTAAGTATTAATATTGTTGAAGAAGAGGAATAATAATAAAAATGAATATTGAGATAAAAGATGAAAAAAATAAACAAGTTGATATAGAAATATTAGTTGACGATTTTTTAGTAAGTAAGCATCTAAAGAATTCAGCAAAAAATATATCTAAATCTGCGAATATAAAAGGATTTAGAAAAGGTAAAGTCCCTTATAGTATTATCGAATCTCAGTATGGTAAAGATTATATTTTAGAAAACAGTCTTGATGCTATTATTCAAGAGGTTGCACAAGATGTATTGAACAATAATAAATTTGAATATCCATGTGCTCCAAAAGTAGATATTTTAGAAAGAGAACCTAAATTAAAAATAAACCTTATGGTACCAATGATGCCTGAAGTAACTGTAGGTACATATAAAAATATTACTACTACTGTGAAAAAAGAAAAAGTTTCTAAATCTAGATTAGATGAGGCTAAAAATAGAATTTTAGAATCTAGGGCAACATGGGAACCTAGTGATGTAAAATTAGATTTCCCTGGCTTTGCTAAGGTTAATTTAAAAGCTATTTGTGAAGACAAAGTAATTATAGAAGAAAATGATTTTGATTTTTATGCTGTTGAAAATAGTAATCTAATTGCTCCAGGAGTATCTGAAAATATTAAGGGAATCAAGAAAGGTGATAAGAAAAACTTCACCTTAACTTTACCCTTAGATTGGAGAGAAGAAGAGTATCAAGGGAAAAATGCAAAATTTGAAGTTGATTGTATAAGCGTTCAAAAAAAAGTTCTTCCTAAGTTAGATAAAAAGTTTCTACAAGAAATAAATCCTGAAATTAAGGATGTTAAAGATTTTGAAAACCAGTTAAAAGAAGAAATTTCTGCTGAAAATGATTATAAATATAATGTCGAATTAGAAACAGAAATTTTAGAAAAGTTACTAAAGAAATCTAAATTCAAAATTGCTGAAATTCAGATACAAAGGTCAGCTGATCATATTATTGAGGACAGAGTTAGATCTGTTTCTCAATATAATATGCAATTTGATGATTATCTAAAAGCAATAAATAAAACTAATGAAGAATTCTATAAAGAAACACTTGAAACAGCTGAAGAAGAGATCAAGAGATTTTTAATCATAGAAGAAATAATAAAAAAAGAAAAATTTGAAGTATCAGAAGAAGAAATTCTTTCAGAAGTTGAAATTATAAAACAGCAATATAAAGACCAAAAGATAGCAGATGATGAAACATTGAAAAATCATGTCAGAAGTAATATTCAGAGAAAAAAATGTTTGGAGTTTCTAGTTAAATCCTCTAAAAAAACAACAAGTAATCGAAAAAAGAAATAATATTTAGTAAAATTAAAACATTAGTAATAAAGGAGAGCTCTTTTGGAGTCAAAAAATATAAATCCTACATCTTTAATTCCTTCAGTAATTGAAACAACTTCAAGAGGCGAGAGAGCTTATGATATTTTTTCCCTCTTATTAAAAGAAAGAATTATATTTTTAGGAACCCCTGTTGATGATTTTGTTTCAAATACTATTGTAGCTCAGCTTCTTTATTTATCTAGAGAAGATCCTGAAAGAGATATTAATCTGTATATAAACTCTCCAGGAGGATCTGTTTATGCAGGCCTTTCTATTTATGACACTATGCAAATGATCCCAAATGATGTTTGCACCTTTTCTGTAGGGTTATCTGCAAGTATGGGGACAATTTTGTTAACTGCTGGAGCAAAAGGGAAAAGATATGCATTGCCAAATTCTACCATGATGATACATAGTGTTTCTGGAGGAGGAGGAGGAACAATATCTGATGTTCAAATTCAGGCAAAAGAAATGCTTAGAATCAATGATAAACTGACTAAAATCATGGCTCATCATACAGGTCAATCTGAGTCTAAGGTTAGAAAAGATGAAGATCGTGATTTTTGGATGGATGCAGAGCAAGCTGTAAAATATGGTTTAGTTGATCAGGTAATCTACCCAGAAGGAACATCCAAATCAAAAAAGAAATAATTATATAAGCTGATTCACTTCTTCAGATAGATTTTTTGACTCAGTGTCATTGATATTAATTTCTTTAGAGGATATTTTTTCTAAGGTTTTTCTTAGTAAAATCCTTTCATATATAATCATTTTTTTTCTTATATCTAAAAATAGATCAGATTTTTCAAAATCATTTTTTTTGTTATCTATATTTTCCCAAAGATTAATATTTTCTTTATTTTTTATATTGAATTTACAATATGAAACACAAGGCCCTTCATCTAAATCAGGAGTCATTAAATGTATTGAAATGCCTGAAAAGTTTGATTCTTTACAAATTAATTCATTGATAACATTTTTCCATGTCCCTATTGGGCCTTTAGGCAAAGCTGGGTGCAAGTTTAAGATTTTATAGTGATTACATATTACAGGGGAGAAAAGCATATATCCTGCAGCTATTATAATATCAACTTTATGTTTAGAAATTTTTGATAATACAATTTTGTCAAAATCATTCCTCAATTCTTTCCATGCTTTATTTTTATTAGATTTATAATTCCTTGATGAAAATGTGATCATGTTAATGTTATTGTTCTTAACATGATTTATGAAATTATCGGACCCTTTTTTTTCACCATAATCACGATTAGAAAAGACATATTCTAATGAAATTTTTTGTTCTTGATGTAAATCTAATGCTTGTTGAAATAGACCGAGAGATCCTTGTCCATTTCCAGTTGAAAGCCATCCAATAGATAGTGTTTTATTTTTTTTAATCATTAACTATTTTCTACCAAGATAAGATCCATCTGAAGTTGAAACATTTATTTGTTGTCCATTTTCTATGAATAATGGAACTTGTAGGGTTAGTCCAGAAGTAGTTGTAGCAGGTTTAGTGGCACCTGACTGAGTGTCTCCTTTAAGTCCAATATCTGTATTTTCAACAGTCATTATTATTGATGAAGGTAATTCAATTGCCAGAGGTTTGATATCTAAAAATATAATTGAAATGTTATTTCCTTCAGCTAGATACTTTGATGCATCTCCAACTATTTTTTCATCTAACTCATATTGTTCAAAATTAGAATTGTCCATAAATACAAATAAATCTTTATCTTTGTATAGAAATTGAGCTTCTCTTGTATCCGTTAATGCAAGTTCTAGCTTTTGATTCCCAGGAACTTTTTTTTCGTATACATTGCCTGTTTCTATATGCCTTAATTTTAAAGTTAGGGTAGGAGGCGCTTTAGGTGCTTGTCTATGTTGCCATTCTAAAATCTGATATATTTCATCTTGTAAGATTATAGTCATATTTCTTTTTATTTCACCTGATGAAATAGTCATTATTACTCCTTGAATTTATAATTATATTTTATGCTTTAGGATGAGCTTTTGTATATACATCTCTAGATTTTTCTACAGAAATATGAGTGTAAATCTCTGTAGTTTTAGGAGAAGTATGTCCTAATAATTCTTGTACAACTCTTAAATCTGCTCCTCCATCTAAAAGATGAGTAGCAAAGGAATGCCTCAAAGTATGTGTATGATATTTTGGATTTAGTCCAGCTAATTTTATATATTTTTTTATAATATGTTGAATAGTTCTAATAGATAATCTTTTACCAGAATTGCTTAGAAAAAAACCATTTTCTTTGTTGCTTGATGTTTCTCTTATGCTTAGATAATTTTCCAGTACCTTAGATGTGAAATCTGAAAAAATAACGGATCTATATTTAGCCCCTTTTCCAAAAATTATAGCTTGATTGATTTTAGTATCTACATCATTCATATTTAGATTGTTTACCTCAGACACTCTTAGACCTGCGGAGTAGATAAGTTCTATTATAGCTTTGTCTCTTTTTCCTAATTTTGAGTTTGGATCAACTTTTCCAATCATTTTATCTATTTCTTCTAAACTGGCAATTGATGGAAGTTTTTTTTCCATTTTGGGGGTACTTATTTCTGAAAACAAGTTTTTTGTAAAAATTTTATTGTCAATTAAGAAATCAAAATAAATTTTTAAGTTTGAAATTATCCTTCTAATAGAACCTTGTGATTTATTTAATCTGAGTTCAGAGATAAACTTTCTAATTAAATCAATTTTTAAGTATTCATTACAATTATTGTTTATAAATGCTATAAATGTTTCTATATCTTGACTTTGATTTCTTAAAGAAAAATGCGATAAATGTTTTCTGTTTTCGAGAAAAGTGCTTTTATTCTTTTCTATGTCTTTTATTATTTTTTTTATCTTCATAAGAAATATAATAATAAAAAACCATTTATCTTATAAATTTGAAATTTATACAAAGATTAGTAAAAATCATTTTTTTGTTAGTAGAGCTTCGTTGAAATATTCTAAATTATTTTTTCTTGTTCTTCCGATAGATACCCAGCATTTTTCAGGCAGATAACTTTTATGATCTGTTCGCCCTTTTTCATTATAATTTTTTTCACAAGCTAAGAAAGCTCCATCATCTTTTACTGATTTTTTCTTTATTGGAATCCATTTCATATGAACAGCTTCACAGTTGTAGTTTTTCTCTCTTAGACCTTCAGTCTGATCAAATTCATCCCCACCACAAAGTTCTATTTCTCCTGAGCAGCTGGGACAATGAATATCTGTAAAATGATGTGCATGGCTTGGATCTATAACTTTTTCTTTATCTTCTTGAGAAAAATTATTTTCACCAATTTTTTTTAATTTTTCTAACTTACTCTTAAAGTTTTCATAAAACTCACAAACTACTTTTTCCCAATCTAATTTTCCTTGAGCAATTTCATCTAAATTCTTTTCCATATTACTGGTAAATTCTAATGATATAAAATGATCTCCAAAAATAGGAAGTAATGCATTTATCATTGCTTTTCCAACGTTTGTTCTATACAAGCTTCTTCTCAATATTATGACAGCTTTATGATACTGAATTCTATCCATTATACTTGCATAAGTACTTGGCCTTCCAATTCCACTACTTTCCAACTCTTTTATTAAGCTTGCTTCTGTATATCTACTTTTTGGACGTGTAAAGTTTTTTAATTTATGAACTTTATCAAGACTTAGTGTGTCACCAAGCGAAATATTAGGAACTTTATCAAAATTAGTTTTTTCGTCTAAAATTTTAAATCCATCAAATACAGGTTGTATGTATTCTGATTCAAGTATGTATTCATTATTCTTATCTTTTGCTTGCACTGTAAGAACTGTTTTTTCTGAAATACTATCTTTCATTTGAGAGGCTAATGTTCTATCCCAAATAAGTTTGTATAATTTATACTGTTGGTCGTTTAGTTGATTTTTTATTTTTTCAGGTGAATTATCTATATCAGTTGGACGAATAGCTTCATGAGCTTCTTGTGAGTTTTTTGATACTTTTGAATAAACCCTAGATCCTGAATAATAATTTTCACCATGATTTTTTACTACATATTTACCAATCGAATTTAAAATCTCTGAAGATATAAATGTTGAGTCTGTTCTCATATAAGTAATTAGATTTATTACGTTATTGCCACTTTCTATTCCTCTAAAAAGTTCTTGGGCAATATCCATAGTTCTTCTAGGAGCCATTCTTAACTCAGAAGATGCTGCTTGCTGCAGTGTGCTTGTTGTGAATGGAGCACGAGGTTTACTTTTGAATTCATTTTTTTTGATTGATTCTACTTTAAACTCAGATTTAGATAATAATTCTTCAATTTTATTTGCACTTTGTTCATCAGGTATAGGAATCATTTTGCTTTTTTTTGGATCAAAAATAAAATGATTTTTGTTGGATTGATTACCTTTCAATTGAACATTGATTAGATCATCATTTTTGTTAAGTAAGTCAACTTTAATGTTCCAAAACTCAAGAGCATTATGCGCTTGAATTTCATCTTCTCTGTTATTTACTATAAGAAGAGATGGCCCTTGAACTCTACCAGTAGCTCTTCCTCCTACTCTAATAGCACTAGAAAGAGGTGCTGAGGTTTCGAATCCTACTATTCTATCCATAACTCTTCTAGCCTTATATCCATCAACTAAATCCATATCAATCTTTTTTGGATTATCAAAAGACTCTAAAATAGCATTTTTTGTAATTTCATGAAAAACGACTCTATTTACATTTTTTTTATCAAGTAATTTCAATTCATCTGCCAAGTGCCAAGATATAGCTTCTCCTTCTCTATCAGGATCTGATGCTAAAAAAATTGCTTTAGGTTTTTCATTTTTTATATATTTTGAAATTTCACTTATGTTTTTCTTACTTTTTGATTCAACTGCCCAAGTAAGATCTACTTTGGATTGATCTAAATCTATTTCGTATCCATTATTAGATTTTTTATCCCCCCATTTTTTTTTAGTTAGATCTCTTACATGTCCATAAGAAGCCATTACGCTATATTCTTTCCCTAAATAATTTTGTAATGCCTTTGCTTTTACAGGCGATTCAACTATAACTAAATTTTTTGACAAAAAACTACCTCAACATTTTTTTGGATTTGATTTCTTATATTATATAACATAAAAAATGGCGGAGAGGACAGGATTCGAACCTGCGGTACGCATTAATCGTACACACGCTTTCCAAGCGTGCTCATTAAGCCACTCTGACACCTCTCCAAATTTTTTAAATCATATTATTATGATATTATTAATTCTTATTAGTCAAAATGAAAAGCTTATTGAATTATAAAAAATTTATATATGAATAGAACAACTTCTAACAGACTTTTTTTCTTAAACCCAAACTCTAATGAAACCTCCGTCGATATTTAATTTACTCAAAAAAATACTTAATAATAAGCCTTCTAATTCAAAACATATTGAAAATTTAATCTCCTCAGGTGTAAAAATTGTTGATGTAAATTCCGTGTATATAGAAGATTCAGTAGAAATTTCTCCAGGTTCGATAATTTTGCCTTCAACATTTATTATGGGAAATACAAAGATTAAAGCTGATTGTATGATAGGTCCTAACTCAACTATATCAAATTCCAATATAGCCAAAGGAACTAAAATTATTTACTCTATAGTTACAGATTCTTCTATTGGAGAAAATAATCAAATAGGACCCTTTGCTTACATTAGAGAATCAACATCCACATTTTCAAATGTTGAAATAGGAAATTTTGTTGATGTTAAATCTTCTCAAATTGGTAAAAATTCAAAATCTAAACATCTTGCATACATAGGAGATACTGAAGTTTCTCATAACGTAAATATAGGAGCAGGAGCTGTTGTTGCAAATTTTGATGGGAAAAATAAAAATAAATCTTCTATTAAGGAGAATGTTCTCCTAGGTTCTAATTCAACAATAATTTCTCCAGTTGTTATAAGTTCGAATTCAATTATAGGTGCAGGAGCTGTAGTGACTAAAGATGTTATGTCTAAAGAAATAGTAGCAGGGAATCCTGCTAGAAAATTAAGGAAGTAGAAAATTATGGAATATTTTTTGTTTTTGTTTCTTTCTATTTTTTCAATAGTAATTTATATATTCATCAATTACTCTTTGAGTATCCTAGGTTACAGAACCTTTGGACTTTCTATTGATGATGATTTTGATGAAAATTCTGAATACCTTGATAAAGAAAAAGATGAAGAAAACAAATCTAATAGACTTTCATATGAAGCTTATATTTTTGCAATATTTATAAGGAATTTAATTATTTGTATAGGACTGGCTTCATTTATTTTATTTTTAAATAAAAGTGGATTATTTGAAGATATTCTTAATATAAACTTACTTAGCTTATCTATACTTTATTTTTTTATTTTAGTATTTTCTATTGTTATTACTAACAAAATATTTTCAGCACTTAATAATAAATTATTTTTTCTAGCTCTAATTGTTGGAAGATTCTTAGAATTTTTTTCTGGGATCCCAAAATTTAATAGATTTATAAGATATATAGGACTCCCAACTTCAAATGAGTCTAATGATGACGATAAAGCCACAGCTACCTTAATAGAAACTTTAGATCTTTTAGAATCAGATCAAATTCCTGCTCATCAAGAAGACCTTAGAATGATTAGAGGTATATTAAGAATGGATGACCTCAGAGTTATTGAAATAATGAAGCCTAGGCCTGATATAGTTGCAGCATCTATAGATGAACCAATTAATTCTATAATTGAAAAAATGACTGTTGGTGGTTATTCTAAAATTCCTATATATAATGCTGATTTAGATAGTATTTTAGGCGTTTTGTTTGCAAGAGATATACTTGCTCTAGAAAAAGAAAAGATAGATAAAAAAACAATAAATAATCTTATAAGGCAGCCTATATATATTCCTGAATCTCAAAATCTAGAGACTCTATTAAAAGAATTTCAAAATAATAATATATCAATCGGTATGGTCCTTGATGAACATGGTACTGTTTCAGGATTAGTTACTGTTACTGATTTAGTTGAAGAAATCATAGGTGAACTTTCTGATGAATTTGATGTAGACCCTCCAGAAATACAAGAAGTCAGGCAAGGTATATTTTTGTTGGATGCCACATTATCAATAGATCAGATTAATAGAAAATTTAACTTAAAAATTGATGCTGATGGTATTTCTACTATCGGAGGTTTTATTTATTCTCAACTAGGTAGAATTCCATCAAATGGAGACGTAGTAGAAACATCAGATACTTTTATCACAGTAAGGTCAATTTCAGGAAGAAGAATAAAAAGAGTATCTCTTGCTTTAAAGTAAGATGTTCATTTTATGTCACATTTTTCTACAATGATATCTTGCATATTTTTTTTTGAGTAATATTCTAATAAGTGATTACTTAAAGATTACAAATGGAGAAAATTTTGAAAAATAAATCGTTTTTTTATTTAATTGTTGCAGCTTCATTGGTTCCATTCTTGGTTTCTGTTTATTTCTGGTTCTTCACTTCAGGAAATGAAATGGAAGCTATTTTTGTTGGAATATGGGTTCCTTCTATATTGAGTTTTGCAACGCTTTTACAGGTGACCAAAAAATGAGTACGGAAGTTATAATATCAGGAGCCTTTGTAGTAGTTGCTATATTATTCGTAGGGGCTATTTTTACTGTACTAGAATTAGATAAAACTAAAAAAGAAGAAGAAAATAGAACTAAAAAATAAAATGAACTATTCCCATTAGAATTGTTCCTATCAAAATCAGAACGCCTATTAGTCTATAATTATTTTCACTCATACTTATATTTTAGCTTTTTAAAATCCATATAAAAATTAGAAATAAAGCTCATTAGGACTAATAAATAGAATGATTATTGTGTTTATCAATTGGCTGCGTGGGGTAAAGAGTTTATCTCTCTTATATGTCTAAATGCGAATTCTTTTAAATATGTTTAATTTTATTTCAAATAGATTATACTTTTCTTGATTGGATCTAACTTCTTTAAATAAAAAGAACCCACAAAACTGTGGGTTCTTTTTATTTTACTTCTTGTGAAAGGGGTTAGTTTCCAGGTATTGCATCAACCACAATAGCTGATGTATGTGCAATATCTCCTCCACCTGATGCTGTGATAGCTATTGGATATATTCCATTACCATCTGCGTCTACCCATGAGAAAGAACTAGTAGGAAGTGAAATTGTACTTTCAAAATTACCAGCTGAATCTGTCGAAAGGGCTGAAACCCCTGTCTTATCAACAGTAACTACATTCTTAGCAAAACCTGATGAGTTTACAGCAGATATTGTTATTTCAACGTTACGTCCGAAACCTGATCCAATTAGATGTACATCTACATTATCAGCATTTCTACTCCACTCAATAACGCTTGATCCATTTGAACCAACTGCTGTTAGTCCTGATGTAGATCCTGCTTTACCATCAGCTCCTGCTGGTCCTGGTACCCCTGGAGGTCCATCAGTTCCATCAGATCCTGATGCTCCTGGATTTCCTGGTGCTCCTGGCTCACCCGGTAGACCCGGTGCTCCTGGTGCTCCTGAAATTCCTGGCTCACCCGGTAGTCCTGGTGCTCCTGCTGCTCCTGCTGCTCCTGCAGGTCCTGTTGAGCCAGCACATGCATACATAAATAATGAAGCAGCTACGATCGAAATTATCAATAATGATCTCTTCATATTGGTTACCCCTTTTGTAAACAACTTGTCAAAATTATTTTAATCCTGACACAGTTTAATTAAATTTTTTGTTGATTTATATTCCATCATTATACACGTAAGATAAAATTTATCACTATACAAAGATTATTAAAAGCATACATTTATATGAAATATATTCAAATCTATATATCATCTTATTTATTTTAGATTGTCTATGTCAAGTAAACTTTCTACAGATTGTTTAGTTTTTTAAGTATTTTTATTAAATTTTGTAAAATTATTAAAAAATCTGACTTTAAAATTAGCTACAATTTATATTTTTAGTGATATCATCAGTTAGTAACAAATAATAAAGAGAGAAATAAAGAAAGGTATAAGTCCCCATTTAGTAATAGTCAAGAAAAGACTTTGGGGTAGAAATTAGTAAATTGTCTAAAGAAAACGATCCAGCACTAAGTAAATTATTGAAACATGATAAAGATACTGGCTCATCAGAAGCTCAAATAATATCTATGACCGGTAGGATCAATCAATTAAACGAACACTTTAAACACCATAAGCATGATCAATCCTCACGAAGAGGACTTCTAAAAATTGTTGGTAAAAGAAGAAGACTTTTAAAATACTTGAAGTCGAATAATTCTGAAAAGTATGAACAGGTTATTAAGTCCTTGGATTTACGAGGATAGTTTTACAATCTCATTTCTATTTCATAGTTCCTGATTTCTTGGGGACCTTTAGAAAAAATGGTAAATAATATAAAAAAATATTCATTAGATATTAATGGCAAAAATCTTGAAGTAGAAGTAGGGAGAGTTGCTAATTTAGCAAATGGGTCATGCGTATTAACGCTAGGAGAAACTGTTGTTTTAGCAACTGCATCAGCAAACAATGTGGCAAAAGAAGGGATTGATTTTCTTCCCCTAACTGTAGATGTTCAAGAGAAAGCTTATGCACTAGGTAAATTGCCTGGAGGGTTTTTTAAGAGAGAAGGTCGACCTACTACTGATGCAACACTTGTATGTAGATTAATAGATAGGCCTTTGAGACCTCTTTTCCCAAAGACATATCATAATGATACTCAGGTAATTATAAGCGTTTTATCTTCAGATGAAGAAAACCCATATGATGCACTAGGTATTGTAGGGTCTTCAATTGCTTTAGCTATATCTGATATTCCGTTTAGAGATCCTGTAGGAGCATGTGTTATTGGACTAATTGATGACGAATTAATAGTAAATCCAACATATGAACAGCTACAAGAAAGTAAACTAGATCTCACTGTGGCTGGTACTGAAGATGCAATCATGATGGTTGAATCAGGATCTGAATTTGTCAGTGAAGAAATACTATTAGATGCTTTGAAGTTAGCTCAAGAAGTTAATGGTCAAATTGTTCGATTCATAAAGGGAATTGTAGATGAAGTAGGAAAATCTAAGTGGGAAGTAGAAGAAGAAGATGATTCTCTAGAAGCCATTAAGGAGAAGCTAAGCTCTTCATATCTAGAAGATATAAAAAAAATAGTTAGATCAAAAGACAATAAAACTGAAAAAATAGAAAAATATAACTCATTAAGAGAAACGATTCTGTCAGAAATTTCAGAAGAATTTGAAGAAGATGATATTAACTCATCATTAGATTCAATAGAAAAAAAAGAAATCAGAGAAGCATTGCTCAATGAACAAATAAGACCAGATGGAAGAGATTTTGATGAAATACGGGAATTATCTTCAGAAGTAAGATATCTTCCTAGAGTTCACGGTTCAGGTATTTTTACAAGAGGTGAAACTCAAATACTTAATGCAGTAACTTTGGCTCCATTAGCGGATAGCCAAAAATTAGATGGCTTTAACCCTATTAAAGAAAAACATTTTATACATCACTATAATTTCCCTCCTTTTTCTGTAGGTGAGCCTGGAAGAATGATGACAGGTAGAAGAGAGGTTGGTCATGGAGCATTGGCTGAAAGAGCGATAATCCCTGTCCTACCAAATACAGACGATTTTCCATATACTATAAGATCTGTTTCTGAAGCTTTGTCTTCTAATGGATCAACATCTATGGCTTCAGTTTGTTCTTCATCATTGGCTCTTATGGATGCAGGTGTTCCAATTAGTGCTCCAGTAGCAGGAATTGCAATGGGTTTAATCACTGATGAAAATGGTAAGTTTGCTGTACTAACAGATATTCAAGGAGCTGAAGATCACATTGGAGACATGGATTTTAAAGTTGCAGGAACGAAAGAAGGAGTAACGGCTCTTCAAATGGATATAAAAGTTAAAGGAATAACATTTGAAATTATGGAACAGGCTCTAGCAAAAGCAAAAATTGCTAGAATGAAAATTCTTGAACATATGGCTACTACGATCTCTGAAGCTAGTCAAGAATTATCAAAGTATGCACCAAAAATAACAACAATAAATGTACCCCAAGAGAAAATAGGAGCTGTAATAGGTTCAGGAGGTGCGACAATTAAAGGATTGCAATCAGACTTTGATGTTTCAATAAATATTGATGAAGATGGTAAAGTAATGATTGGAGCTAATAACTCTGAGGTAGCTGAGAATGTTGTAGCTGCTATAAATTCTATAATCAAAGATGTTGAAACTGGAGATGTTTACAATGCTAAAGTAGTGAAATTGATGAATTTTGGTGCTTTTGCAGAAATATTGCCAGGCAAACAAGGTCTTATTCACATAAGTGAAATTTCCACTGAAAGAGTTGAAAATGTAGAATCTGTTCTTTCTGTTGGAGATACGATGGATGTCAAAGTTATAAAGGTAGATAAGCAAGGAAGAATAGATCTTTCTATAAAAGCTTTAAATTCTTCGTCAGACAATAATTCTAAGTCAGATAATAATTCTAAAAAATCAGAAGAAAAAGAAAATTCTGATGATGATGAATATAAACAATCAAGAAGATCTGGAAAAAGGAAACAGGTTGGAGGATAAAATGATTAATGTAAGCGTCAATGGAGCATTAGGTAGAATGGGTTCAACAGTTTGTGAAGCGATTATAGCCGATTCTGAAACTGAGCTTGTAGATTCTGTAGATTTTAACTCTAATGGCCAAAAAACTCCCAACAATAAATTAATAGGTAATAATTTTGATTATCTTTCGAAAGAAAATAAACCAGATGTAATTGTAGATTTTACAAATAGAGAAGGATTGATGAACTTAGCAAAAATAGCTATACCTTTAGGAATACCTATTGTTAGTGGTTCTACTGGTTTATTAGAAGAGGATTATACTTTATTAGAAGAGATTTCTAAAAAGTACTCATGTGGTATTTTGTCGGCTTCTAATTTTGCCATCGGAGCAGTTTTAATGATGGAATTATCCTCTATTGCAGGTAAATATTTTGATTATGCCGATTTAATTGAAAGTCATCATGAAAATAAAATAGATGCTCCTTCTGGAACTGCTATTTCTATTGCGGAAGCTGCCGCATCAAAGAGAGGAAAAAACTTTGAGCAAAATGAGGCTGAGAAACAAACTATAAAAAATACTAGAGGAGGATCCTTAGGAGGAGTGCAAATTCATTCAGCAAGAATGCCTGGAAGAGTTGCTAGGCACGAATTGGTTTTTGGTGGTTTGGGTCAAACATTTACTATGCTTCACGACTCAATTGATAGGCAATCATTTATGCCTGGAGTGGTTTTAGGTGTTAAGGAAATTGTCAAAAAGAAAGAGCTGGTAATTGGTCTAGATAAAATTATGGGAATTTAAAATGAACTTAAAAAATGCAAACATTGGAATAATCGGAGCAACGGGTGCAGTAGGTATTGAAGCATTGAAACTTTTGTCAGAAATTAGTCACCCAGCTGAAAATATTCATTTATTCGCTTCAAATAGATCTAAAGGGAAAAAAATTAAATACCAAGACAAAGAACTGACAGTAAAAACTACCTCAGAAGATGATTTTAATAAAATTGATGTAGCTTTAATTTCTGTAAGCTCTGAAATCAGCAAAGAACTTGCTCCTAAAATTGTAAAAAATGGAGGGATTGTAATTGATGATGGTTCTGCATATAGAATGGAAAAGAATGTCCCTTTAGTCGTCCCAGAAATCAATGAAAGTGATCTAAGTTTTCATGAAGGGATTGTTTCAATTCCAAATTGCACAACTACCCCGCTGGTAATGGTTATTGATGCACTTAATACATTGACTAAAGTTAGTAAAGTAATTGTTTCAACATATCAAGCGGTTTCAGGCACAGGTAAAGAAGCTGTAAATGAATTGATAAATCAACAATCAGGAGATCAAACAATAAATGTATATGATTTTCCAATTGCTAATAATGTTTTTCCACATGTGGATGATTTTTTAGAAGATGGATTCACTAAAGAAGAACATAAAATGATAAATGAAACTAAAAAAATTCTTCATGATCAAAATATTGACGTGATTCCAACTTGCGTAAGAGTTCCTGTAAGAATAGGACACTCAGAATCATTAACATTATCTGTAGAAAAAGATATCTCTATTGAACAAATAATTAATTGTTTCAATAAATATTCAGGAATTAAAGTATTGAGCGAATCCGATGAGACTCCTTACCCTATGCCATTGTTTGCAGAAGGAGAAAAGGAAGTTTTTGTAGGAAGAATAAGAAAAAGTTTAAATAATTCAAAAGAAATAAATTTATGGTTAAGTTGCGATAATTTGATAAAAGGTGCAGCTTACAACGCTCTACAAATATTGGAATCAATGATAAAAAAAGAATTAATTAAACTTTAATTAATTCAACATAATAGGTGGATGAGAGGCAAGATTATGAAAGATTTAGGCAGACTAATAACAGCAATGGTAACTCCATTTAAAAATAATGGAGAGGTTGATTTTGAAAGAGCAAAAGAATTTGCAAAAGCTTTGGTAGACACAGGTTCTGATGGACTACTTATTGGAGGTACTACAGGTGAATCTCCATCTATGAGCGAGGATGAAAAATTAGAATTATTTAAGTCAGTTAAGGAAGCTGTAGGCACTTCTGCTTCAGTTATCGCTGGTACAACTGATAATAATACTATTGCTTCAATTGATTTATCAAAAAAAGCAGAAAAATTAGGAGTAGATGCAATTCTTCTGACTGTTCCGGCTTATAACAAACCAACTCAAGAAGGACTTTTCCGACATTTTAAAAAAATATCTGAATCGGTAAATATTCCTGGAATACTTTATAACGTCCCTTCAAGAACTTCTTTGAATATGGATGTAGACACTACAATTAGACTTTCAAAAATAGATAATATCGTAGGGGTAAAGGAAGCTTCTTCTGATCCTGATCAAATCACAAATATTATTTCTAAAGCTGATAGCGATTTTAAGATTTGGAGTGGAAATGATAATGAAACATTTTCTATAATGTCCACAGGAGGGCATGGAGTAGTTAGTGTAGCATCAAATATAATTGGGAATCAGGTTAAAAAACTTATGGGATATGTTTTAGACGGACAAACTGATTTAGCAGCTACGGAACATAAAAGACTGTTGCTCTTTTTCAATGCATTATTTTGGGTTACAAATCCTATTCCTATAAGATACGCACTTAATAGATCAGGATTCCATATGGGACCTCCAAGATTACCAATGACGGAAGCTCCGGATGATTTCAAGAAGAATTTTGATCCAGTTATGGATCAGTATGATATGGATATTTCTTGATATAAATGAGCTTAAAAAATTTAAATTCCTTCGTGTTTTTTGGTGGAGGTACAGGATTATCAAATATTTTAAAACCATTTGTCTTATCTCAGAATATCCCTATTGATTCCAATATTTCTGCAATAGTTTCTACATTTGATAATGGAGGATCTTCAGGAATATTAAGATCAAAGTATGGAATTCCTGCATTAGGGGATTTACGGAAAGTTTTATCCTCATTGTCTTCACAATCTAAGTCTGAGTTTTTAGAATATAGATTTAGAAATAAACCACTTACTCAACATGTAGTTGGAAATTTATTATTATATTCATATTTAAAAAAAACAAACTCTTTGGAATCGGCTATAGAAATATACAAAGAAAAATTTACAGAAAAATCTATTGATGTAATTCCTTCCTCTATAATTTCAGCTGATTTAGTAGGGAAATTTAAAAAGGATATTTTTTTTGGAGAATGTAACATTAATCAAATTTCTCATGAAAACCTTGATGATTTGAACCTTCTATCTAAAAATAAATCCAGTATTCGTGCAGATAAAAAAATTATAAATATTATAAAAAATAGTTCATTTATCTTTTTTGCACCAGGCAGCTTTTATACAAGCTTAATGGCATCTATGCTTCCTATTGGAATTATTGAAGCAATAAAATCTTCGAAAGCTAAAACAATTTTATTTCAGAATAGAGATAAACAAAAATTCATGAATCATATTGATTTTATGAAACTTAAATTTGAAGGATTTGCTCCAGATTATATTGTTTCTTCAAATAAAGATCTAAAATCAAAAATTGAAAAAAAATATCCACAAATTAAATTTATTTTTCATGATTTTTTTTCAGCCGATTCTAAATTTCATGAATTTGAAAATACTAAGATTTTTTTTGAAGATTTCTTAAAATCTATAAATCATTAATTACGATTGTTGCATTTCTACTAGGCCCTGTTGATATTATATCTATTGGAACACCAACAATTTTTTCAAGATTTTTTATGAATTCTTTGGCGTTTGAATTAATTTTTTCTATAGAATCCGCATTAAATGTTGAATCGTCCCAACCCTCGAATTCTTCATAAATTGGTTTTATTTCAGAAAGAACTTTTTCGTCAGAAGGGAAAAAATCTATTTTCTTACCTTTATATTCATAACCTGTGCATACTTTGATTTTTTCAAAATGATCCAATATATCTAGCTTAGTTATTACTAAAGAGTCCAAACCATTTATTTGAGCAGAATATTTTGCTGCTACAGCATCAAACCAACCTATTCTCCTTGGTCTTCCTGTAGTAGTGCCAAATTCTCCAGCAATTTCTCTGATTTTTTCAGCCTCATTTCCAAATATTTCTGTTGGAAATGGCCCCTCTCCTACTCTAGTACAAAAAGCCTTAAATACTCCTAAGACTTTGTTTATCTCTTTTGCTCCGATTCCTAAACCTGTTAGTGATCCTCCAGAAATGGAGTTTGAAGAAGTAACATAAGGATATGTTCCATGGTCGATATCTAATAGAGCTCCTTGTGCTCCTTCAAGAAGTATGTAATTATCTTGTTTTATATGATCATGAATTATTTGTTCAGTGTTTGATATGTATTTTCCAAGCTTTTTATACCATCTATCTATTTTTTCAAAAATATCTGCTTCTGAAATTTCATCTTTCCCATAAATTTCTTTCAAAATCTTATTCTTTATTTTTAAGTTTTTAGAAATTTTGAATTTCAAATTATCTAAATTATTAAGATCTCCCATTCTTATTCCATTTCTAGAAATTTTATCTGAATAGGCTGGCCCAATTCCTCTTCCTGTTGTACCAACAGCTTTGTTGCCTCTATGACTTTCTTCAGCTTGGTCTAACTTAATGTGATAGGGCATAATTAAATGTGCTTTTTCACTAATGAATATTTCGCCAGGAAGATTGTTGTTCTTTATTAATTCCAATTCTTCTATAAGTACATTAGGATCTATTACTGTCCCCGAACCAATTATGTTTTTCGTTCCTTCCCACCCAATACCACAAGGAACAAGATGTAATGCAAATTTACCATGATCGTTTTCTATTGTATGGCCAGCATTATTACCGCCTGAATATCTTGCAACTAAATCAGCATTTTTTGCCATATGATCTATTATTTTCCCTTTACCTTCGTCTCCCCATTGGCCCCCTATAATAGTAATAATTGTCATATTAACTCCAAAATTGGTAAAAATTTAATTTTTTACTTGAATAAATTTTTCGAACATTGAGATTATATCAGTCTTTATAATTAAAGGAATATTAAAAAAATAAAAACAAATCTATTGACTTGTAGCACATTTAAAAGAGATAATAAAAGTCTGACCAAAAAAAATCTTAAAAAATTTATTTTGGATTAGCACTTTAATAAAAGAATAATTTTTGTTTTATCGAGACCATTGAATTAACGAATTTAAGG
>CETI01026812.1_pt1 | contig 67706 bp, 115 predicted proteins | sample 361441 | NCBI WGS metagenome assembly CETI01 (sample SAMEA2622478, study PRJEB7988) | marine metagenome | biome: marine biome (ENVO:00000447); feature: deep chlorophyll maximum layer (ENVO:xxxxxxxx); material: "saline water (ENVO:00002010), including plankton (ENVO:xxxxxxxx)" | depth 90 m | reverse complement strand
ATAAACTGTTCAAGTTAATTTTTTTAACAAGTTGTCTTTTATCCCAAAAAGCAATAGCATCTTTATCATCATTTTTAATTGCTTCTTTCATATTACCTTGTAATACTTTTCTTTCTGCAAACCAACGTTCTAGTAATCCAGGAATAATTGCTTTTTCTCCTGTGTTAAAAATAGTACCATTTGCTGATAAACACCAATTTTGATTTTGCTGAAATATTACTGCATATAATTCAGCACCACTCATTTCTTCTGTTGTGCCGTCTTCAAAATCAACTATAATGTTTGTACCACGATCTTGTTCTATAACAGATGTATATTCTAATGTACCAAACAGACCTTCCCAAGAATCAGCCGCTGACTTTTTCTCATTATATATTTTATTATTAATATATTTTTCTGTATGTGTTGGTCTTAACTGTCCAACGATAGTTTCCGGACCCATATTCAAACATCTAATTACACTTGGATATAGTGAATTAATATCAATAGCGCCAATCCAATCATGCAAACCTTTTTTAGGTTTTGCTACATAGGCACCAACTGCCGCATCTGTTGAATGTGGCTTACGATATTTTCTATCAGGAATAATTAAGTTTCTTTTATGTGATTCATTTACAATTGCTTGTTCTGTAACTGCAACTGCACCCATTGTTGTTTGTAGCAATACAGTATTTGCGTGTGCTAATACATTTGACAAGTCAATAAACTTTAACTTCTTATCAAGTTTTGCCAATAGTGCTACGTCTTGTCTAGAATATGCAATAAACTTTTCAAAATCTTCATTATATAATTGATCAAGTGTTCCTTCATATGCAACTTTCTTTTCACCAATTTCATATTCACCAATTGCATCTAATCTATAACTATGCATCTCATGATATGTATATTTTCTATATAACTCTAAATAATCTAAATGAACTCTACCAAAGAAGTCATATGTTTGTTGTTCATTACCAAACTTTGTAAACATTCTTTCACGTGGATATAAGTCCCATAAACTAAAACGTCTTACGTCATCTTTACTTAAAACCATTTCAGTTCTGTTTACAATATATGGAATATCAAAACCTTCACTGTTCCAACCACTTAATATATCTGCATCTTCTATTAAATGTAAAAATGTATTAAGAAGTTGTGCTTCTGTTTCACACAATACAGTATTTTCAAATTTCTTTGCAATCGAATCTGCCATTTCAAACGGCATATCTTTTGGAGCAAGGCATAACGTAATTAAACTATCAAGCCAACTTAAATGAACACTAATTGCTGTGATACGTTGATGTGGATCATCTGGTCTTGCAAATCCACGATCTTTATCAAAGTCAACCTCAATATCAAATAATGCTATATGAAGATCTGGTGCTTCTCTATCTAAATAATTTTCTTCTAAACATCTAAACACAGGGTTAAGATCAGATTCATATAATCGTTGCCCTTCATAAAGTTTCTTTTCTTTTTGAAATGCTCTACTACTTGTAATTTCAAACTTGTCTAATGATCTACCATATATAGATTTATATGGACCATCTTTATCTTCATAATAGAATCTATAACAAGTAGGATAACTTTTGTATACCCTCTTGCCATTTACTCTTTCTACAATGTTAATAGTGTCTTTATCTCTATTTAAGTAAGCGTCTACATAACTCATTTGCTATATACTTGTCCGAATTTGTTGTTTATAAATGTTTCCCAATTAATATCTTCTTGTTTGATGAATCCTTCACCTGTAATTTCATCTCTACAATAAGCTAACACTATAGCACAAACTCCTGACGCTGTCGACCTCTGAATTGCACTCATTCCATCTTCACCAAAAATACTTTTCTGATATGAACGTTCTATTAGTTTACCTTTAGATATTCCAATTACTTTAACTAACATAACTACAACATCTTCTGTTGTATATGGAACTTGTTGATCAAAAAGGTCTGCAATTTTATCTCTGTTTCTTTTTAATCCTAAATCTTGTAATAAGAAATTCATCCTGTCTCTATGTCCAGGATATCTAATAGTTTTATAACTTAGATTTTGTACTTTACCATCAAATGTTTCACACATTGTTGCTACTCCACCTGATGTATTAAATGCTTCATATTTTCTACCATCAATATAAATTTTTTCTACACCTGTTAATGGTGGAATTTCTAATTTTTGGCCATCTACAATTGCATCACATAAATTACAATATTCATTTATTAAACCATTAGTAGACCAAGTCAAATAATAACTCATTTCGTTTGATGGATAACGTGGTAATGCACCAACTCTCATTTGTACATCATGCACTTCTTCAAACTCTTTTGTTAAATTAGAACCTATGATATTAACTGCTCCAGGTGCCAACCCACATTGTGGCATCATAAATGTTTTAGTGTCTAAATCTTTAATATAACTAGTTACATCAGTATCTTCTGTTAAATCAAAATATGCTACACCCATTTCAGAAGCAACATAGGCAATTTTTTTATTTAAAAAATAAGGGGCCGCTGAAACAACAACATCTTTACCTTTTAAAAAATGTTCAATTTGCTTTTCATCTGATGCATCAATAGGTATACATTCACCATTTGATGTATCTTTGTCTGCGACTGTTACATTGAAATACTCTGATTTTAATAGACTGGCTATGATTCTGCCAATTTTACCATTTCCTATAACTGCTACATTATTTTTCATAAGTCTATTTTTTCTTGGTACTTCTATTTACCTTTGATAGTTTAATACCGTAGGCATTTGCTAATTTTTCAGGTTCCATACCATCAATTGCAATAATATTGCTATAGTTAAAATCATACCATTTACCATCAACATTAGATCTTGCGTGGAAACATACTGAACCATTATTTTTTTTCTCTATTTCATTTATAGTAAAAAATCCTTTTTGGTCAAAAGTTCCTCCACCAAATTCATTGGCTTTATACCATGCTTCAATTTCAGTATCTACAGAAACAATATTACGTTTGACTAACGTATCTCCGAGTTGTTTTTCCATTTTATTTTTCTTTCTTTGTTAGTTGTTTTTCCTACACTATATCCTATTCCAAATGATACTGCTATCACAGTACATATAGCTAGAATATGCCATATCCAAAATGAGATCATTTTTTATCCTCCTTGAATTCATCAAATGTTATTGCTGTTTCTACTTTTAAAATTTTGTCATGTAAGGCTAATTTACAAAGCATTACATCATCTTTTTCAGCAAGATATAAAACTGGATTGCACCAATAATATTCATACTGTCCTTTTGTTCTTATCATTTTTATTAATGACGACCCATATCTAAATCTAGTAGTATCTTTATCTTTAAAAAATCCTGTAAACCAGTCAACTGGAAAATTGTTAGACGAATCAAATGTAATTTTATATCTATATTTGTTCCAAAATAAAGTTGTTCTTGTTAAGCAACCAGGATTATTATTTAAATGTTCATAATGTTTTTTGTTTAAAGGCTCGTGTACTTCTGTTACGTATTGATGATTACTATCTAAAACGTGCATTAAGTCTTTTCTTGTTTTAAAAAACATTTGAAAATTTTTCATATGCCTTACACGATAACTATTTTCTGGTAATGTCTTCATCCATTCAAGGATTTTTCGCATTGCACCATACCAACCATCTATATCGTCATGCTGATGATACATTACTAATTTGTAAGGGTACTCTCCATAAAATAGTTTTGTTGTATTCTTAAACTGCATTTGAATTAATTTCCAATTCTACTTTATCATTTGCAATTCTAACCATTACTGTTCCACCATTAATTAGTTTTCCAAATAATATTTCTTTTGCTAATGGTTTTTTAATATCTTGATCAAATACACGTTGCATTGGTCTTGCACCCATTGCCGGATCATAACCTTTATCACAAATCCATTGTACTGCCATTGCATCTAATTCAATGATAACATTTTTCTCTTTAAGCATTTCATTTGTTTCATTTTTAACTTTATGAACAATTTTAACAATTTCATCTTTAGTTAGTTTGTTAAATTTAATTGTTGCATCTAATCTGTTTCTAAACTCAGGAGCAAAAAAATCTTTTACATAATCATCTGATTGATTAATATTTTCTGGTTTACCAATACCCATTGGTGGTTTCTCACTTGCTTGAGCACCTAAGTTAGATGTTAAACATAAAATTACTTTATTAAACATTACCATTTTACCTGTTGACGAAGTTAATTTACCATCATCCATTACTTGTAATAATACTTGTAATACTTCTGGTGCTGATTTTTCTACTTCATCTAATAGTAATACACAATTTGGATTGTCTTCAACATCATTAATCAATTGTCCTGAACCAATTGAACCTTCTGCATAACCTACATACCCCGGAGGAGCACCAATTAGTTTAGATACAGAATGCTTTTCTTGATATTCAGACATATCATATTTTAATAATTTAATACCTAATGACTCTGCAAGTTGTCTACATACTTCTGTTTTACCAACACCTGTTGGACCTACAAACAAATATGATCCTATTGGTTTATTATAGGGTCTTAGACCTGCTTTAGCAATCATAATCGAATCAACAAGTTTTTCAATTGCTTCATTTTGTCCAAATACCTTTGCTTTAACTTTTCCTTCTAGTCCAGCATAATTATCAGTTTGTTTTTCATCAATAATGTCCATAGGCACTTTAGATATTTTACTAACTTGCTGTTGTATCATTTTTTCTGTTACAGATGGTGCTTCTGCCAATCTTGCTTTTGCACCTGCGGCATCAATTACATCAATTGCTTTATCAGGTAAAAATTTACCATGTACAAATCTACCTGCAAGTTCAACTGCTAAATCAATTGTACCATCATCATATTTTACTTTATGGAATTTTTCATAATACTTTTTAATACCATTTAAAATCTGTTTTGTATCTTCTTTTGAAGGCTCATCTAAATCTAATCTTTGGAAACGTCTCATTAAAGCACGATCTTTTTCAAAGTTTTCTCTATACTCTTCAAATGTTGTTGTACCAATACATAATAGTTTACCTTTTGCAAGTATTGGTTTTAATAGTGTACCAAAATCTAAATTAGATTGTCCGGCACTACCCGCTCCCATAATTTGGTGAATTTCATCAATAAACAAAATAGTATCTTTACGTTTTTTTAATTCATCTAATACTACTTTGGCACGTTCTTCAAAGTCACCTCTAAATTTTGTACCTGCTACCAATGATGAAACATCTAAACTGTATACAATTTTATCTTTAAGTACTTCTGGAACTTCTTTGTTAATAATTTTTTTAGCAAGTCCTTCAGCAATTGCTGTTTTACCTACACCAGGTTCACCACAAATAATAACATTGTTCTTTTTACGTCTTGCAAGAATATGTACAATATCATCTACTTCTTCCGCTCTACCAATTAAATCATCAACACGACCTTCTTTTGCTTCTTTGTTTAAATCTGTACAAAAATCTTGGAAGTTGATTGCTGGATTACCACCAGGCTGTCCTGGCATACCACGTTCTTGTAATCCACCTTCTTCACCATAACGTTCTTTTGTTAGTTGTTCAATAACTGACTGTCTACTAACTTTGTGTTTCTTTAAAAAGTGCAATGCATAACTTTGTTTTTCACTTAACAAACTTACAAACACATCTTTAATACCTAATTTTTTTCTACCAGAGAAAATAACCTGTGTTACTGCTCTGTTGAATACTCTTTCTAATGCAGAAGTTTTTCTTGGTGCTTCTTCTGATTCAATAACTATATCATTTAATTGATTTTCAATATATGCCATACAGTCATGCATAATCTCATCTGTTTCACCACCTATTTCACTAATAAGATTTTGTATATCTTTTTCTTCCATTAGTGATAATAACAAGTGTTCTAAAACTACATATTCATGATTACGTTCAGACGCATATCCCATTGCCCTATCAAGGACTTCTTCAATTGGATCAAACTCTTCTGCCATATTGTCTCCATATTTTCTTTTGTTTACGTTTAGCAATATCTAATGCTAACCTTGAAACTAAAGTATCGTAAGTTATACCGTTTAGGTGATCAGTTTCATGTTGAAATATTCTTGATACCATTCCTTCTAACTTTTCCGTTACTCTCTTCCCTATAGTATTTACATATTCTACAGTTACATTATCTGGACGTAAAACTTGTAACCATAAATCAGGAAAACTTAGACATCCTTCTTGCATTTTAACAAGATCGTTGCTTGTTTCAATGATTTTTGGATTAGTAATTACTGTGTACGACTCTTTACTTCCCATAATAAAAAAACTCTTGTTAATACCAACTTGTGGTGCCGCTAGTCCAACTCCATGACTTTTTATCATTAAGTCGTACATTTCGTTCCCATATTTTACTATATTATCCATGTCTTCGTCAACACTTATTGTGGGTGTTTTTAAAATTTCTGAAGGTGCATAAACTAGTTCCATTATTTGTTACCTTTTAATTTAGATATTAATTCTTTTTGTTCATCAGTTAATATTGATGGTATAGAATAATTTAGTTTAATATACAAGTTTCCAAAAGTTCCTGATGTTGTTGGCATACCTTTTCCTTTAAGTCTAATTATACTATCTGGTTCTGTTAAAGGTGGTACTATAACTTTTACTTTTCCAGCGAAATGATTTACAATAATTTCAGTTCCTGCTAACGCATCAAAGACATCAACGTCAACTGTAGTATATAAGTCATAACCTTTTTTGGTATAATTTGGATGTGGATACAATGACAGAACAACATACAAATCTCCTGGACGTAATTCTTGATGTTTAGCCGAACCAAGTCCTGAAAATTTAATTTGTGATCCATCATCTGCTGTTGCTGGTATTCCAACTTTTACATTTTTATTTGATCCGTCTGGTGTTTTAACTATTAATTCTTTTTCTACTTTATTATAAATGTCATCTAATGAAACTGCTAAATTAATTCTTATATCTTGATTACGCAATGGTCTACTATATCTTTGTCTATGTGTTTGCCTTCCTCTAAAAGGATGATGATGCCCAAAAAACTGTTCAAACATTGCTTCAAAGCCTTGACCACCTCCCATATTAATAACTATATCATCAACTCCACCATTAAATCCAAATCCACCAGGTGCTTGACTTGATCCAAACTTACGTTGTAAATCATACTCTTGTCTTTTTTGAGGATCTTTTAATGTATCATGTGCTTCACTTATTTCTTTAAATCTATTACCGTCACCACTGCTTACATCAGGGTGATGCTCTTTGGCCAATTTTTTATAGGCTCTTTTTATTTCGTCTTGTGAGGCTGAAGATTGTACACCTAGGGTTTTGTAATAATCGCTCATAATTATAGTATATAACAGATTACAAGAAAGTCAAGTAATTATTTAGGTTTGTTGTCTTTTTCTGTTTGCTCTTCTTCATACTCTTCATAGTACTTTTTATATTCTTCTAAAAGAGTATTTGTTTCTTGAAGTTTTGCTCTAATTTGTGCAAAGTTTTTGGCCAGCAATTCAAAGTCTTTATCTGACAAACCAAATAGTACAGGATCCAATCCTTCTGCTTCCATTTTAGCAAACACTTCATTAGCATTTTCGCTATTAATGATAATCCATTTTACTTTTTCAAGTTCTAATGGAGTTGGCATTGGATAATCTAATTTTTGTCTTGGTTCTTCAACTGAAAATATTTTTATTTTTCTTTCTCCAATTGCACAACCAGTTAATAAAATTGTTGTTAGTATTATTAAAATTATCTTATTCATATGGTACATAAGAAGGATTTGCTAGTGCCGGACATTCTGGATTGATTTCCGACCTCTTAGTTGCCTTCAACTCCTTTTCTGTGTGTGGTGCACCTGAAGCCAATTCAACACATCTCATTGCATTCTCGGCACCTTTATTAATAATTCTTTCTACTGGAACAGGTTTTTCAAGTGCAAGTTTACCTACATCTCTTTTCTTTTTGTTAAATCTTTTATCTAAATCTTTTAAATCTTTTTGTAAAACATTAATAAGATTGTTCAATTTTCTATTTGATTGTAGAATTTCTTCAAAGTCTTTTTTCTGTTGATCTAATAATTCTTGTTGTGTATTAATACTTTGTTCTAATTGTATTTGATTTGCTTTTAATATAGCATTATCACTGCGTAATTTCATAACGTACAATCCTGCACCAGCTATAGCTGACATAAGGAGTGCCATAAACATTAATCTTAATCCAAACATTATCTTTTCCTATGAACTGTATCACAGTTCTCTATGTATTTACTATAATCGCCAATACCATGATCTACAAAACCATCAGCTACTGTTTTATTAAACATACTTGCTATGCTATCTTTAAATAATCTCCAAAACTTCACTGCACCAATACGTATTTCATGATTACGATCAATATAACAAAATTTACCAACGTGCTTAAATCCTAAAAGTATAAAAGGAACTCTAGTAACTAAATCTCTTTGGTTTCTAAATCTCCATACTGGACATTTAATTGTGTTTATAAATTTTTTATTACCTGTTCTTGGAGATCCATAAGTAAAACATCCTCTAGCAAATGTTCCTAAACGTGAAGCCGCAACTGTTGCCGCCGCCGCACCTAATGAGTGTCCTGTTGTATAAACTTTTTTAGTTTTACCTGTTTCTGGATTTACTCCGTGCTTAAAAAATATAACTTTTATTTGATCCCAAATTTCATCTACATAAGTAGCAAATCCTGTGTGTACTCTTCCACCTTCCCATGCTGGTCTTTTCCAAAATTTCATATCAGAAAAAACATCTTTCATTTCTGTTGGTTGTGTACCTCTAAAAGATATAATAAAGTTTTTATCATCCCAAAGTACGTATGCTTGAGATCCATTTCTATCAACAAACTCATACTTAAGATGATCTAATTCTTGTTTACGTAAAAAGTGTATAAATGCTTTAGGCGTGTAATATGCCGCACCACTTAATTTTGAAAATAATAATGCTGTATCTTGATGCCATTCATCAACAACAATTTTAAGTGGCCCAGACATGAGTTGCTCCATTCTGTTTACCTACTCTAGCAATATGATTCATTCTTTTAATTACTTCGTTATAGTAACCTTCTGATTTACCACCACTAATCATAGTTGCTCCGCCACCTGATTTATCAACTGTTGTTGGTTCTTCTGGTGATAATTTACCAATGTGTTTTTGTAACCATTGTGTTGTTTTTGCTATAAATTCATCTATTGGAAATGGGTGAGCTTCTTCTAAATCAGTTGTATAACCAAGTTCATCCATTACCATTCGCATATTTGCGTTAGCAAGATTGAGATCTAGTTCAGGTTTGTAATTTGGATTTGGCTTAGGATCTGCATCATATGGATAATCTGCTTTGTAAACATCTGGATGATATCTATCACCAGAATCAACTGAAGCTCTCCAATATCCGTCTTCACCTTTAGCACCTGCTGAAAAATTCATGCTCTCTTGTATTCTCTGAACTAGTTCTCTAAATCTCATATTAACCTCTTGTAAAAAATTGCCAAGCACCAAAGGCAATTGCGCCGTATGCCGCAATGTTTACCCAGCTACCTAGAAATAAAATAATTAATCCTACAGCAACTAAACCTAGTCCACCGTGTGATGCTTTTTCACTTAATCTGTCTAATAACCAACTCATGTTAATCTCCTTATTTTTTGTTTTCAAGTTTATCAAGCCTACTCTTGATATCCTCTATTTCTTTTGTTAGTTGCGGATGTACTTTTCTCCAAGCACCCAAGTCTTGGTTAAGCCAAGTCCAACCGTATCTATCACGAAAGAAATCAATTGTTGCGTCCCATTTGCCGTAAACCCATACAGCAATTCTTGTGTTACGCATATAAGCAATAAACATGGCACCAAAAATAGCACCTGCTATCGCTGTCCACATCCATAAACGGTCTGTGAACATTGCACTTATCATTGTTGTAATATATTCCCACATACTATTTGTACCTATATACTATTCTTCCTTTAGTAACATCATATGTTGATAGTTCAATATCAACTTTGTCATTGTCTAAAATCTTAATATGGTTCTTTCTCATTTTACCACTTAAATGACCTATCACATCATGACCGTTATCTAATTTTATTTTAAACATTCCGGCTGGTAATATTGACGTCACCATACCGCTCATTGTTATAATATTCTCTTTGCCCATTAACCTCTGATTGCTTTTTTAATCATTTCTTCTGTTAATGAATGTGATCCACCTTTATAAAAATTTAAATTCCATTCTGTAACTGCTGTAATAGTTTTAATATCATGCAATACTTCTGAAACTGTTTTCATGGTATTTTTATTTTTGTCTATTTCTACAAACACCATGTAATTTCCATCTTCATCTGGACCCGGCGATACTTCTGTATCAATTACATCAATATAGCCTCTTTCAATAAATCTACTTAAATCTCTTGCAGGTTCTTCATCTTTAGCATACAAGCCCATCACAAGGATTTCACTTGAGTCACCACTTTTTGGTTCAAACTCATCGATGCTAACTTTGTTTAAAATCAAATGTTGTAAATCATTTGGTCTTAAACCTTCATCTGTTCTACTCTTGATCAGTGAGTAAAGCTTCATCGCTCAATCCTTCCTCTTGCCCTTGTTGTTTAGCTTCTTGATCAGCAACTGTTTGATCTGTTGCATCTGCGTCTAATTCTAAATTAAAGTTTTCTAAAAACTTCTTAGGCATTTTAACATTAACTAACCAAACAGGAACTTCATCAACTTTTGGTTTTCTAGTTCCAGGCTGATAGTCATCATATGACTCAACTTTGCGTGGAGAATTATAACTATCTTTTTTGTAAGATACTTTACAATCATAGCCTAATAATCTTTGTCCGCCTGACGGATCTGGCATTTCATTTAATGGATACATTAAAGTTGTTTCAACCCAATACCTACTAACTCTAGGACCTTCAACAATTTCGCCTCGATCCCAATTTTTATAGGTATATAAACCCATCTCATCTAATGCTTTTTCAAATTCAAGTAATGCGTCCAAAAGGCTAGTGCTTTTGTGTACTGCATAATGATTATTAACTATATTGTCTGCTTCCATAACACTTATATTTATACTATTTTAAAGCTGATTCGTCTAGTTTGATTAACTGCTGATATCCGCCAATATTTACATCATCTATGAAAATCTGTGGCATTTGACGTAATTGTGGATAATCACGCATGAATTTTTCACGTATTTCTGGCTCTTCAATACTGATTTCTTCATATTGAATGCCTTTATTGTTTAACCAAGTTTTAGCCATTGTGCAATATCCACATAAATTTTTAGAATATAAAACTACTTTTTTCATTATTTTCCTTCTACGTTAAATTTAAATTCTTTTAATGTTACAGGTATTGTTAATTTTTTATCATCTCTTATTACAATAACATCTACTGTATCACCAATATCATTATACCATAATTGCTTTATAAGGTCAAGTGAAGTTATTATTTCTTCTCTATTTACAGATAATATAATATCACCTTTTTTCAACCCAGCTTCATAGGCCGCACCATCTTCTGGTGTATCTTCAATTATTACTATAGATTTTATTCCTTTATCAAGCAATTTTTGACGTTCATCTTTAGTTTCAACAGTTGTTACATGAATACCAATTGCTGGATATGTAACAAATCCTTGTTTTGTAACTTTGCCATCAGCATCATATTCTACAGTATTCATAATATGTCTAACTGAACGTTCTGCTAAAACTGATGGTAACGAAAATCCAACTCCAGCAAATGATCCAGTTTGTGAAAACAATAAAGTATTAACACCAATAACTTCGCCATGCATATTAAACAAAGGACCACCTGAGTTACCTTGGTTAATAACTGCATCTGATTGATTGTAAACAATCATTGGAGAACCTGGCTTTTGCCTATGTGTATAACTAATAATTCCTTTTGTAACTGACCATGGCATACTCATACCGTGACCAATTGCAATAACATCTTCACCTAATCTTAATTCTTCACTATCACCCCATTTAACATAATCAGTTGGAAGTAATGGATCAATTTTAATTACTGCAATATCAGAAATTTCATCAACACCTATTATTTGTGCTTTATCAAATTTCAAAGGAGATGACCAATAATATATTGTAAGTTCTGCCGCACCTTTAACCACGTGTGCGTTTGTAACAATATATCCTTCACCATTAATAAAAAATCCTGTTCCTACTCCACGAATTGGAACTCCACTTGGCGGCATAAGACCACCAAAATTATTTTCATCTGGCTCTATGACTGCTCGTTGCTCAATGTAAATGTATACGACTGATGGTATAACTTTTTCAACTATGTCTGCTGTACTACTGAATAATGAACTTTTATATTCAAATACATTTGGGTTAGTTTCGTCTTGACCACCAGCAACATTAGTTGGTATTACTAATAATAGTAAGACTGATAGTACTGCTAAAATTCTTTTCATGTTAATCCTTAAAACTGCCTGCATCTAGTGACAAATCAGAAACCATTTTCTGTGTTGTCTGTACCGGTTGGCTAATCTTAGTTGACTCGTTTATCAACATTTGATTAAGTTCGCACATTATCGATACGGCTTCTTCCCGTGTAAGACGTATTTCGTTACTATGAGTTTTTTGTAAATTTATAACTCTTTCGCAGAATTTTTTTACGTGTTCGTAGTTTGCCATTGTCGTCTTTCTCGCTTTTTATTATTTATGTTAATTTGCATTTCCATTTCTGAATTAAACGGACCTGCAAACGACATGGCATTTTCAATTAAAGTTTGCATTTTGGGGTTAAATGATGGAACCCAACCTTTGGGAAATTCCACGCAATAGTAACCCGCACAATGCCTAACCTGCGATTTAGACGTTTTTGTATAGGTTGGTAAATTATTTTTTACTTCAATATTAAATGGTTTAATCTCTGTTGGATATCCATTTACATCAAATTTTCCAGCTTGTGGCTGTTCTAAATTTTTTTTATTTACAGACAAAGGATCAGATCCTAAAAAACTAATCACTTCATTATAAGTTTGAAATTCTTGTTTATTTTGTTCTAATAATACTTGCCATGTACTAGATGCTTTACGCATGGTTCCAACTTTTTGCTCATTTTGTTCAAGTATCCAAAATGAATCTTTAATTATTTGCTTGGCTTGTAGCACGAGGATATCCTGCGTTTAAATATTGAGCATGATCAGTTGGCTGTTCAGATAATTTAGTTAATCCATATTTTGCACAAAATTTCATAAATCGAACGCCAACTTGCTCAACGTGTTTTGGATTTTGTGCTTCATATATTTCTTTGTAAATTTTTGTTTTAATTTCTTCTGGCTGTTGTGTAAGATCAATTAGTTTTTTATTTCTTTCATAACATTCTTTTACTCTATGTTCTACACCATTATGATCTGTCCATCGTTGTAACATTAAGTTATTCCACATAAAGCCTTGATTGTTTTTATCTTTAAATGCTTCTTCTAATTTTGTTTTACGTACTTTTGGATATGCTGAGAATACATTATCAGCACTATCACCTCTCATACATTTTTCAAACAACATCCATTCTGGATTAGGTGGCATCTTTGTTAAACCAGTTTTTTTATCAACAATTGGTTTATCTTTTTCATCATAAAATCCATTTACTGTAACAATTTGATTTGCTACGCCATTATATAAAGAAACATTTGGATTTATTAATTGATAAAAGTCAGAGTCAGATGATATAATAATGTGTTTATCATCTGGATGTGCCTGTGTCCATAATGCTATCAAATCATCTGCTTCAGATGTTGATTCACGCAATACTGAACAATTTGTATTTTCTTTTACGTATGTACAAAAATCATCAAATGCTTCCCACCATATCACATCTTCTTCTTTTTCATTTGTAGTTCTTTTATCTAAAACTACTGCACGATTCTTTTTATATGGTTCATAAACATCTTTACGCCAACTACGTCCTTCTAAACAGAATACAACGTGTGATCCTGAAAACATAGTATTTGCTTTTTTAAGTGAATTGAAAAGTATATGAAATGCTAAACTAATTTTCGTATCAAGGTCAGTACCTCTTCCGGAAACGTGTCTAGCTCTAAAAAATGTATTTGCTGTATCAACTAAAATATGTGTCACGAATATTCTACTTTGCCATCTTCTAATGCTGTTTTGGTTACCTTTTCAGAATCTTGACCTTTTTTTAATTCATCAAAAACATCTTGATCCATAGTTTCTAATACAATACCTTTACATAAATCATCAAACCATTTGTTAACTGTTTCATCATCTGTGATTCCTGAGTACCCATTCTTACCTAACATATCAATAAAAGACTGATTCCAATCTAATTCAAAGTATCCTTGCTTTGGATTGTTTGGATCAAAATGCGTGTTCAGTACAGTTACATAAGGCTTGCCATCTATGTCGGCTAGTTTTTTTTCTAATGCAACACCTTCAAGATCATTCTTTGCTTCAGCAATATCTTTTTCTTTGCCTTTTAAGAACCAACTTTTAGGATTATACTTAAACGGTAGTTTCATCTTCATGTTTATCCTTGTTTTTTAGTTTTTCTTGTTTTAATTCTTCTATTTGTTTATTGATTACTTTGTCCATTGGAAATAAAATGACATTGTCATATGCTATTGCTTTTATTACCTGTTTTAAATAATCTATATACTTCATTATATATGTATTTATTGATTCTGTCAAGTAGTCTTTCCAAGAAACTGCATACTTAACACTTTCAATTCTTCATTTGAAAAACTACTTTTCCAAGTATTGGCCTTATGTGTTAATAATTGGATATTATCTGCTGTATACCCTTTTGTTGGGTCTATCCTATCTATAGTACAAGATTGTGGATTACACCATTTGTTTTGCCACGTTGTACCACCACGTATAAATTCTAAAGTATCTCCTGTAATTGCACATTTCCAATTTTGATTTTCACCTATTTTATAAACATCAAATTTAGTTATTTCACTTGGCCAAGATTTTGTTCCCCTATTTTTAGCACGGCTAATATTTTGCTGAATAAATTTTAATTTAGTATTATCCATTGATTGGGTATTTGTGCCTATTTTTTAAAAATTCTTCGCTTTCTATTATCTTTCCATTTATTAGAAAACCCCAAGTGTCTGCTTTCTTACCCATAAAAAATATACTCCAACAAGGAATATTATTACCATCTTTATCTTTGGCTAATTCTAAATAATGCAAATCACTGGCTTTTCTAAATCTAATTGAACCTGGTCCTCTCCAATGTCTGCCTTCTGGTGTGTTTTCCCAATAGCCACCTTTTAGTATTAATGCTCCCCAGTTCCAAGGATGACTATGTAGTATAGGTTCATCACTCATCATTACTTTGTGCATAGTAATATTAAAAGGAAAATTCTTTCTATCTTTTAAAAACAAATAGTATCTTACAAGATACTCTTGAGAGTTATCTCTATTATAGATTATTCTTTTTCTATCTTTAAAAAAATCTTTTATCACATTACTTAATTTAAGTTCTTCTTCAATCACATCCATTTCCTTACTCTGTCAACTTTATCCATTTCACCTGGTTCAACTTTTTCTGGTACTGTGTATCCTTCTTGTGCTGAATATTCATCTAATTTTTCAACATCATCTTTTCTTTGTATTTTTTCTTTTGCATAAGTTATTAATTCACCTATACAATATATAATAAACACAATTAAACATAATACAAGCATAGCCATTGTATAAACTAATTTTGATAATGTTTTAAATATATCTAACTTACTATATTCTACTGATTTATCTTCAGCTTTAAACCATAGTTCTTTTATTTTAGATTTCATTATGTTCCTATTGCATTACCAAACAAATAAACGTGTACTCTTGCCGCAACATTATAACCTCGTTTAAAGGCCTTTTCTGCTACTTTACCAGCACCTGCTATTTGCTCTTCTTCTCTAGCACCTGTTGGCATAACCCATATTGGCCAGTCAACACCTGCTTCTTTAAATTGTTTAATTACTGATTCCATTTCTTCCCATTCTCTATCTTCAGGGCCTACAACAAACTTTAATTGTCCTTTATCAGAAAGTTGTCTATACTCTGCAACTGTTTCAGGTTTAATTGCTTTTTCAGGCTTCTCACCTGATACTGTAAATAATTTAGGACTTACACTAAAAAATATTTCTGTGTCTATTCTGTTTACCCATTCTTTAAATGGCTCTCTAATTTTTTGTGTACCGTTTGTTTCAAATGTCATTGATCCAGGCAAGTTACCTTGTCTTTCAAGTTCTTCATATATGCCTATGGTTGCTGTTTGACCTGTTACCATTAATGGTTCACCACCTGTAATACATAAATGTTGTCGTTGTCCTGTAACAGGATGTAAAAATAATCCTTTTGGATTACTTTCATTTTTCATTATATCAATTATTTTATTTGCCATTACAGTTGGCGTTTCTTGGCCCATCAAATCTTTAAACTTTTTTGCCCAAGTATAACTTGAGTCACAACCTTTATCCCACACAGGCAAGTCTTCAACTTTTTTTACTGTTGATACATCAAAGTTTTCAAATGGCAAATCATATGTATCAGGATTTGTTGGATCTTTTTGTCCAAACCCATTACATTGTAAATTACATAAGAAAAATCTAATCCATGCTGTTGGAACACCTGTATAGTGTCCTTCACCTTGAATACTGTGAAATATTTCTGAATAGTAAAACTTTTTTTCTATAGTTTTGCTAAATTCATGTTTTGCCAACGTCATATAATATTCTCCATTATGCAACTATTATATAGTATTTAGGCAATATGTCAACCTTTTAAATAGGCCAACATTGTGTCTACATCTGATACTTCAAACGGATCAAAATCATCACCTTTGTCATTTTTTCCAGGTTCTATAAACATTTTCATAATGGCACCATTTTTAATTAGTGCTGAATATCTCCAACTTCTTTGGCCAAATCCTAAATGCTCTTTGTTAACTAACATACCCATTTCTTTTGTAAAATGAGCATTTCCATCTGGAATCATTTTAACATTTTCACAACCAAGATCTTTTGACCAACTGTTCATTACAAATGCATCATTAACACTAATACAATATACTTCATCTACATAGTTACGAAGTTCTTTATATTTTTCTTCATAACCTGGTAAATGTGTAGAAGAACAAGTTGGAGTAAATGCTCCAGGTAAAGAAAATAAAACCACAGTTTTGTTTTTAAAATAGTCATCAGTTGTTTTGTCTTTCCAACCGTATTCACCATCTTCTTTTTGAACTCTAGTTTTGAACGTGACTTGTGGTACACGATCTCTATACATTTCGTTTACTACATTCATTTGTCTTTTCCTTTTTTCATGTTTTCTGCTTGGTATGGATCATCTGGATATGCACGTCTTACACCTTTTGGTCGACCTTTTTGATCTCCAAGTGTTCTTGGTATAAAGTGTACGTGTGGCCAAAATATACTTTGACCCGCTGACTCCCCATGATTCATTCCTAAATTAAATCCATCTATTTCTCCTGAGTTAACCATTTCTATTCCTTTACGATATGCTTCTTGGAAACATAATCCAATCATACCAGGAGCATCTTTGGTTTTTGGGATAAACAATAAATGACCTTCTTTTGTAGGATACTTATCTTCATAAACAGCAAAGCAAGGTTCATCATGCACTGGATTACGTTCTGCCCAAACTGTTTCTTTAAATTCTTTTGGATTTGTGTTTACTGCTTCATTGTGCCACGGATACGGTTCATCTGACCATCTGTTGTTCATATTGCCCACCATTCTTCCCATGGATATACTATCCAACTAGGATTTTCATCTTTGTTAATAAATTTTGAAACATAATCTACATCACCAAATTTACTTGGTTCGTTTTCTGTTAATACTGCAAATCTAATATTAGCTGGCCAGTTTATTTCGCCTTGCTTATTCCAATCGTTCTTTAGCCAATTTAATGTATCTCCAGTATCATTAATATCATCTACAATTAAAATGTTTTTACCATTAACTGCATCTTGAGCCATCCATTTGTTTGACTCTGGTTTAACAGAATGGTCACGCAATTTAATTTCTAATGTATGCATCGGTACTTGATAATAATGACTTAACATTGTTGCAGGAATTAATCCTCCACGTGTTAATCCAACTACATAATCAGGTTTAAAATTATCTCCATCAACGGCAATTTGCTGTACAATGTCAGACACCATATCTTCTATGTTTTCCCAGTTATAGTATTCTTTTTTCATATGTGCATTACTGTTATTGGTTTAGTTTGTTCTTTTAATTTCTTTTCTTCAGCACTAGGAATAGTTTTAGTTGTTTTTACTGCAACTTCTTTTAAATATTCATCTTGCAAAAGACTTTTATGTACAAAAAATCTTTCCATTTTTTTAGTATAGTGTTCCCATTTAGTACCAACATCTGTACCATCAGATAATGTAATTACAAAATCTCTTGATAAAAACCAATCATATATTTGTTGACAACTAAATCCAAAACGTTCAGGTTGCCCATCAACCATTTCTAATTGCACAATTGGTCTTTGTGTTACTATTGTGTTTTCTGCACCCATTACTACAGGAAATTCATAACCTTCTGTATCTATTTTAATAATATCTACATTTTCAAAATTATATGAATCTAATGTTTTAACATCTACTTTTATTTTTTCAGGTTCAACTGTTCTTCTTCTTTTCTTTCCACTTGGTAAAGGTACTTCAATATTTTCAATATGATTATGTCCTGCATTGTCTTTTTTAATTAATATTTCAAAAGATCCTGGCTTATCACCTAATCCATTATTGTATGTATTGATGTTTCCTGTTGTTTTTAATGATGCTCCAAACTTTCCATTAAAGTTTACACTACCATTTAAGTACCATGGCTTAACCATATTTTCATCTAATTGTGCTTTTGCTAACACAATATTTTTAAGTGCCATATTGTATGTTTGTGGAGTTGGTTCAAATCCATGCACATCTTTTGCCCAAGTGGCATATTCAATTGTGTTCATACCAATATTCATGCCAACATCAATTATTGTTTTAGCATTTGGTTTTAATTCTCTAAGTCTTAATAAGTTTTGTTTTTGGTATGGACCAGCACCTGCAATTCTTTGTTGATAAAATGCATCGTCTTTGTAAATCCAATATTGTCTACCTATTGAGTTATCTACTAGCTCTTCTGTATAGGACATTAATTGCCTCCTTTTGTTATTGGGCGGAGCCCTTTATTAAATTACTATTATAGTAAATTTTTTTATTATTGTCAACTTTAATTTTAACAAGCAGGACAGTTTCTAATTTGAAATTGCCAGAAAGGTTTAAGTTCTAATCCAAGCAATAAATTATCTCCATCTATCCATTGGCCAATTACATATGGTATTATTGATGCAACTAAAAACACAATAACAATCCACTTATTCATATTTGGTTTTGTAAACATATCCTAAATACTTGGTATCTTTAAACTTTTCGTCCATTTGCTCATCAAACGTTCTTCCAGGAGATGACGTTTCTTTTTGTGGTTGTTCTCCTTGTATTCTACTTCTTAATTCAGTAGTACTCCAATTATGATCTCTACTGTTATAAACTAATTCTATTCCTTTATCTATACAAATTTGCTTACCAGTAAAATCTTTATCTTTATATTCTACACCTAGTATTCTTGCGTTAATTGTTTTAGTTCTTAAAATATCTTCTACGTCACGTTCTGTTTGATATACAATAATTTCATCAACATATTTGCAACCTTCTAATTGTATTTGTCTTTCAATAATAGATTGCACAGGTTTATTTTTTGTACCTGGTCTATCAATAGTTGGGTCTGTTTGCAAACCTGCAATTAAATAATCACAACTTTCTTTTGCTTCTTTTAACATTAACACGTGGCCTGCGTGTAATAAATCAAATGTTGAAAATGTTATTCCTATCTTCATAGTATAAACAATTGTACCAATGCTATTGCATTCATTATTGTAAACCAACTGCACAATACAATTACAAATGCCGCTTTACGTATTACTGCACTAATAATTCCTAATGCTGAACCAAGGAAGTACATAGGAATAAAAATTCTTGTAGCAGGATCTAAAATTGTAAATGTTAATATTGCACTTGCCGTTATTAATAGTGAGGCTTCAACCATTTCACACCAAAATGCCATTGGTGAAAATGTATAACTGTCTTTTACAAATTTTTTTATATGTGTTATCATAACCAGGTTAACCTAAATAGTGTATCAATTTTTCTATCATAAATTTGTACAGTAACATATCCTTCAGTAATTCCTATTGCTCTATCTGTTTCCATAGGATGTCCACTTACGTACTTTTTAAAATTATATTTTTTTGGATTTATTTGATTTTTTCTAAACCACTCAGTGTATTTTGTAACTTTTTTGCCAATGTCCATATCTTCCCAAACTTCATAATCTGCATCTTCGCTTGGTTTAAATGTGAACAATGTATGCTCTGAAACATAGTTTGGTCTATTCATGGCCCTTCATGCTCAGCATCAAATCATAAAACTCTTGCCTTAGTGCTTTATTATCTCTAAAACCGCCTTCCATAATTGCTGTAGTCATATCTGATTCATGTTCACGTACACCTCTATGTGTCATACAATGATGTTCTGCTTTTACAACAACTGCAATGTGTTCTGTTTTTGCATACTTTTTTAATTCATTTGCAATCTGTGATGTCATTTCTTCTTGTATCTGTGGACGTTCTGCTATGTGATGAACTATACGATTAAATTTACTTAATCCAATTACTTCACCATTTGGTACAATACCTATCCAAGCTCTACCTACAATGTTTTGAAAATGATGGGCACACGTTGATCTAATTGAAATTGGACCACTTGTATATAAACTTTTGTATCCCATATTTGGAAAACTAGTAACTCTTGGAGGTGCTTTAAACCTGCCACCAAACACTTCATTCACATACATTTTAGCAACACGTCTTGCTGTGTCTTGTGTGTTATGATCGTTGTCTGTATCAATAACAAGGCTATCTAATACACCTTGCATTTTTTCTTGTACTTCTGCTTGTAATTGATCTAATTCACCGTCTTTAATATATTCTGAAATATTGTCATTTGAATGAAACCGTTGTCCGGCATCTTTTAATCTTTGTTTTATTTCTTTACTTACACTCATTTTGTTCTCCCGATGTTAAGGCAGAGGGTTGCCTTTTATGTTTCTTATTATAACAATTTTAAATTTAAATTGCAAGATATTTTATTAGTGGATTGTGTGATTAATTGGAGGGTAATAATTACCCTTATATGTAAATCCTGAATCAGGATGATTTAAACTTTCTGCTATTTCAAATATTTGGTGATACATATGAGGTTCTGGAGCATGGCCAAACTTTTCTACTATTTCAGCCATTGTAACTCTATAATGACCATCTTTGATTTTTTCACGAAAAAATTTAGCAAGTTCGTACATAACTTCCTCTTCTTCCCAGGAAATATAGTCAGGCAATTTTTTATCACCTACCATATCAAACTCTATTTCGAATTTTTTCTTTTTTTTCTTCCCCATGCGTTACCTCATAATTCTTTATAGTATTTAAAAGATTATTTGCAGAGAAGTATTTTTCAGTTAAATTTTGTGCTAATTTTTCTAATTTAGGCATTTTGTTATAATAATTTTCCATATCATGCCTAATCATTTTTATAAGTTTATCTTTGTTCTTTTCATAACTTTCATACGACTCTGTCCAACTTGAATCATATTTCCAATGTATATCATACATTTCTTTATAACTTAATCTATCAGGTACCATTGGCATTGCACCAACAAGTATTCCTTCGTATGGTGATATACCTAAAGTTTCTTGCGTGTTTGCACTAAACACCATTTTTGCTTCACCAAGTAATTTATGATACTCGTGTTTAGTTAAATTTTGATCTTGACAAACAATAAATTCATACTCTGGAATATGTTTTGCTAAATCTCTAAATATGTCTGGTTGCTTTTCAGGAGCAATTCTATGTGGAAATAAAATTAAATTTCTTTTCTTTAAATTTTTATAATCTGCAAGTGCATCTTTCATATATTCCATTGGCCAACCAGTACGAACAATTTTATTTGTTTTTGCCTGTGGAGTTAGCCCAACGTATGCACCTGCATTATCAATTGACCTAACAAATAAATCAATATGAAAATTACTTGCAAAATGATTATGATCAAAACATTCAAAGAAAGAACGTTCTGCATATCTTACCCACGGAGCATCACCTATTAATCTACCTAAAAAGTCTGCAGGGTCATAACTACCGGCGTGCCATAATCCATGTGTAATAACTTTAATGCCAAGTAATTCTGACATATACTTAACATTAATAATACCAGGATGCCAAGCATCAGTAAAGACAACATGATCGCCATCTTTAACTTTGCCTTCTGTAAATGCTCTTGCAAGTTTTTCTATTTGTGTTGATTTATAAATGTTAGTACCACCAAAGTTTAAAAAAGCACCAGGTGTTGTTGCTGGTGGAATATCTTCTGCACCTTCAACTACTTCAACTGTTAAACCTTTTGATTTTAATAACTCAGGAACATGAGTTTTCCATTGACAAGTATATCTTGTTTCTACTGATTCTAAATCTATTAACCAAACTTTCATTTTATTATTATATTATAATTTATTAAAAGTGTCAATCTTTTTTAGGTGTAACATCTTTGACCAATTCCATAAATTGTTGGTATTGCTGTGGATAATGTTTTTGTACGTGATCTAGCATACCTTGAACTGTAACTGGCTCTCCATCTGAAGGTCCTTTTAATACTTTCCAGTTATCATAATCAATTATAACTGTTGATGAATCCCAATGTCTTGTTTTTAATCTATCAACAAAATAAACGTATTCTTGAACTCGCCATCTGCCTTCGGTACCAAAGTTTTTCATGGAAGGATTGGCTCCTTCTGCAGGCATATAACTATGTTGAAATACTACGAAATGTCCTTTATTCTTGCTCATACTACAACTATTTATTACGAATTGCTTCTAATTCGACCATAGTTGCCGCTAAATTAATCTCAGGATCTACTACAACTGCATGATTAACAAGCCCTTCACGTATTGATAATAATGCTCTGTTTTGTTTTTCTTGTGTATCACCAAACCATTCTAAATTTTCATACATCTTTCTGTAAATGTTATCATATTGGTTTTGATCTGCATTTTCAACAATATACTTTCTTGCTTTTTCAATGTCACCATTTTGGAACATTGCTACATACGTGATTTCTAAATTACCTTCACCTATATCGCCATCTTCTGGCTTTTCTAACTTGTCTGTTTGTGAATTCATTTGACAAGTATTAATACATTTTCTTAAATCTGGATAGTTTGCTTTAACATATATATCAAGTGTATCCATATCAAATTCAACGCCTTCATTAGCAAGTATCTCACCTGCTCTAACAGAAAACATTGTTTTGTCTAATTGCTTAATATGAAAGCCTTGACATCTAGAATGAATTGCTGGAATAACTCTACGTTCATAATTACAAGTTAATAAGAACCTACAAGTTGATGCATAATGCTCCATTAGTCCACGCAATATTGCTTGACCATTTGGAGTAATATAATCTGCTTCATCTAGTAACACATATTTAAAATCACCAAATGGCATTGTTTGAGCAAAGTTAGTAATTTTGTCTCTCATTACATCTACAGAGTTTTCATTAGATGCATTTATTTCTAATATATCACCTTTGTCAACTTCAAGTTCATGTAGTAATAATTTTGCTAATGTAGTTTTACCTGTACCAGGATCACCACTAAACATTAGGTGAGGTATTGCTTTTGAATCAATCCAACTTTGAACTTGTCGTTCTTGTTTTTCATCACGAAAAACATATTCTTTAACTTTTTTAGGTCTATACTTTTCTACCCATAATTCTTTCATTATTTCCCGCCTATTAATTTGTTCAAGAGCTTACGCATACAACGTATAGTATAGTATATAATTGATGATTTGTCAAATGATTAAAATGTTGTTTTGCTAGATGATTGGATATCATCCGGTTTATTTTCTGAATATCCTAATATGCCTTCTGGATCGGCCTGTCTAAGATCAAATTCAGATTCTCCGTCATTTATTTTAACTGGCATAGTCCAACGACCATGTTCCATTAATACCCATTGGCCTTCTTTAATCCAATCAATATTTGACCCAACTGAATATACTTCAGCCCATCTTGGTCTAATACCGGAGGCACCATCACTAACTGAATCACTTTGAGCTAAAATGATGCCACCTTTGGATTTTCTCATTCCTTGATCAATGTTTCTAACAAGAACTTTATTTCGCAAAGCTCTTATCTTACCATGTACTGTATTCATTTTTTTTATTCTTCTACTTCTCTAATTTCAATATCACCATTTGGTAATTCAACTTCAACAGTTTTCTTTACCTTTTGTGTAGGTGCTGGTTTTGATTTAGCCGCTTTTGGTTTTGCTTTTTGTACTGGTGCACTATCCATTTCTTTTGTTTGAACTGGATCAATAGCGTCTTTAATGCTTACAGTTTTAACAACTGCTTTTGGATTACTCGCATAATAAGCCTGTGCTTGTTCAGTTTTAGTTTTAACAATATTACCGTTTGCGTCAAGTTGGTCTCCTCTAGCATTTGAATTCATATTTCCAACTGCTACTGCTTTTTCATTTTTTAAAGCAAGACCTTCTATATCAATCATTTGCCCTTGGTTCGTTCTTCTTTGTGCCATAAATAATACTCCTATATAATTATTTATCTTTCAAAAATTCTGTTATATCTAAGTCATACTTAATAGAATCAACTTTATGAACTCCCATTAAATATAAAACATATGACGAAACTGATGATCCTCTACCAACTCCCCAAACTATATCATTATCTCTCATAACTTTAATTAGATATACTAAAAATCTTAATACATTTAATAAACCATACTTTACGTATAGTTCAAGTTCATTATCAACTCTAGTTTTTTCCTGCTCTGTTTTTGCTAATGATTTTATGTATGCTAATACATCAAGTTGTTTATATTCATCTGGCATATACCAATCAGATTGTAATGCTGTATCATAATCTTTTACTGGAATATCTAGTTTTGATAATGTTTTAATTTTTGGCCAATCAATATTAAGATCTGAAAGTACATCATTATACATTTCAATTCTTTTATCATTGACTTTTAAATTATCAATATTTTTACCTTGATATATTAATTCAACCAAATCATTACAGTTTACAACTGGTTCACCATAATCATTTGTGTTTGTAATTCTACCTGTATCAATCATTATATCCAAATTATATTATATAATTTAAGATTTGTCAATATCTTTGTTTTCTTTTTCTTGTTTTTCTAAGAATTCTTTAAGTGCCACATCTATTCTTTTATCACCTTTGTAGTACTCATGAATAAAATTGAACATCCAATCGACTACTTCTTTAGGCGAGTGTTCAATTATTAATTTTTGCAATATGTAATTAACTCTTTTTTTGAGCTTGTCCGGAGGAAGAACAACTTTTTCAGAAAGGTTTTCCCTCGGACTACTATGCAGATCGTCTTCTTGGTCGTCCATAAGTTTCTCCACCAGTGCGTTCATTTGAAAGTCTCTGTTTCCATTTTTCGTTAAACTGAGTCATCCAATTTGTTTTTAAAGCCTGAACACAGGCTCCATATGTGCATCCTGCTGGTTTGTATGATCTATATAATTTATATGCTTCGTGTTTAATTCTTTCTTCTTCAGCCCATTTGGCATATCTATCTTTAGAAGCTTGATCTCTTCTAGTTGATAATTCTTTCCAATATTTTTCTCTGGCGTGCCAGCCTTTTAATACTGATTCATCAACTAATTCTCCTGAACGTCTTGCACGTCTCATCATATTACGAGTTTTACGTCCAACTCTTCCACCTAATCCACCTTTTGAAGTGTAACCTTTTTTAGTATTATTTTTTGGTCCTTTTCCCATTATTTGCTTTCCGGTTCATCGCCTACCACTGTAAATGGTTCTTCGTTGAACACTTGGTCGCTGATATCTTTATCTATTCGACCTTTCATTTCTATCATTAAAAAGTCTAGTTGTCTTTTCATTTGAGCATAGGCTTCATTGTAGCCGCCTCTTTTTTCAATAAAGGCTAACTTATGCTGAATTTCTCTGATCAACTTTACTAATTTTTCTTGATCTAAATCAGTACGATCAAAAACATTTTCTACCATGTTATGCTCCGAATGATTCACCGCAACCACATGAAGAAGTTGCTGATGGATTTTTAATTTCAAACTGAGACCCAAATACTTCACGCACATAATCTATTTCAGTGCCTGCAATAAAAGGAAGACTCATGCTGTCTACAACAAATTTACCTTCTTCTAAATTGATTACTTCATCATTTTCATCAACTTTATCCATTGTAGTAAAACTCCAATCATACTTAAAACCTGCACAACCACCACCTAGTACAGATAATTTAACTGCATCTGTTTTGTGTTGTTTGCACAAATCTATAATTTGTTTTTTTGCTGATTCTGTAAGTGTTATCATTGTATAGTATTTATCTGTTTTTCAGCTGATATTCTAGATCTTTTTCTTCTACGTTTTTTTGCTTGTTTTGAAGTGCTTAAAAGCCTATTATAGGTATCTAATTGTCGTTGGTTTTCATTAAACCATAATACATATTCTATTGCTTTTGTTTTTGCTGATGGATTTTCAATTGCATTGATAAACTGTGGTTGATATACTTTTGTATTTTCTTCTGGAAAATACTTTACATAAATTTGTTCATCAATAATATGATATTGTTTACCTTGTTTTATCATATATTCTTTTTCATCAGTATAGTTGTATATTTTAATATGTCTTGGCGGAACTTCATCTATCCAAAACATACGAGGAAAATACGCAACTTCTCCATCCCAGCAAACACACTCTGGTCTATTTTGTTTTACTTCCCAAGCCATAATGTAAGCTGGTTGAGAATTTACTGTTCCCTGTGCAACAACTAACTCATCTTCAAAGTTATTCTTACGACCTGAACGCCACACCGTTTCTGTAATATCATATTTGTCATCAGTTGTTGCCATTTACAATTAAGCCGTTTCTGTTTTTGCTTCTTGTATTTCTTTTCTTCTAACTTTTGCAAGTTTAGTCATTTCAGACAAGGCTTTTCTAGCTCTTGTACCTGCCGCTTTATTGCCTTTTTCAGCAAACTTATCATTGTTTTCTTTGTATTCATTAAATAGACTTAATAATTGTTGATTAGTTGTACTCATAATATTTCTCCTTATTTGTCTTATTGTAATATTTTTTTAACAAAAAGTCAATTAAAATCACTAAACCCTGCAATGTCCAGCTATATATTGGCCTAATATATATCCTTCTTTTACAGGGCTCCGTTATGGTAATACCTTGCGAACAAGTGGCTTACCCAGCCAACTATCGGAAATCCAGTTTTTTTAGGTGTGGTGATAGCCCCCACATAGTTAGACACTTTAGCAAAAACCTTTCGCCGCGGTAAAACTCATTATCTCTAACAACAATATTATTTATTATAGATCAATTGGATCAATTGGCATGATTGTTGATATAGCATTTTTATATACCAACTGCGTGTGTTTATCACGTTTTAAGTTCAACGTATTATCATCATATGATGTAATTTCACCACTTAACTTTACTCCGTTAATTAAGAAGATAGTCACTTGGGCATTGCCATCTATCAATGTTTGTATAAATTTTGTTTCGTTATCTTTCATAGTTTTTCCATTGTAAACTACTGTCTACTCTTTATTTTATTTATCTTTTTACTTATGTGATTTAGTTAATTTCAACAGCATTTGGTACTGTTTGTATGCTTCATTAACTGATGGATAACGTCTTCTCATGTATTGCTCATGCTTCATTTTTTGCTCTTGATTTTTGAGCTTTCTTTTCAAACTATGAAGTTCATTTATTTCAAAATTTTCATGATATGAATCTGATTGTAATTGTTTTATTTGAGCCTGCATTTGTTCTAAAGCATACTCTAAATCTTTTTCTTTATCCATAGTTACCTCACTGTTCTCATTACCATTCTATATTGCTTATATGCTTCTTGGTAATTTTTATATGCTTCATTAACTGCTGGGTATTTTTTACGCATATATTGTTCATGTTTTGTTTTTCTTTCTACTTCAGAAACTTTACGCCTTAAACTTTGAGGATCTGTTTTTTGTGATGTTTTTACTATTGTCCTTCTAGTTATTAATGCTTCTTCTTGAATTAGTTCTTTTAGATCATTAAATTCTTGGCGTGTTATTGTTTCTTGCTTACCCATTATTATCTATCCACTTGTTGAGTAGTTTAACTCCCCAACCTGTAGCACCACCTTTTGCTGTCATAGATCCTTTATCGTTCCAAGTAACACCTGCTATATCAATATGTGTCCAAGGAGTGTCATTTACAAATCTCTGCAAAAATTGTGCCGCTGTTGTTGAACTCGCTTCTCCACCTTTACCTACATTGTGCATATCAGCAATAGTTGAGTCAACATATTTGTCATATCTTTCTCCTATTGGATCGCATGGTAAACGCCATACTTTTTCATCTACTTGATGCCCTGCATCAATTAATTGCTGTGCCATTAATGAATTATTTGTAAATATACCAGCAAGTTGATCACCAAGTGCAATTGAAATTGCTCCTGTTAGTGTTGCTAAATTAATCATTGTTTTTGGCTTGTATGTTTCTTGTGTGTACCATAAGCAATCTGCTAATACTACTCTACCTTCAGCATCTGTGTTGTCAATTTCAATAGTTTGCCCACTCATAGATGTAATAACATCGCCTGGCTTGTATGCATTACTAGATACCATATTTTCTACTAATCCAATAACACCAACTGCATTAATAGGCAAATTACGTTTTGCAATACTAATCATTGTACCAACAACTACTGCTGATCCACCCATGTCGTATTTCATATCTTTTAAACCTCTCGATGGCTTAATAGAATATCCGCCTGTATCGAAACACACACCTTTACCAACAAAGGCACTAGGTGCATCACCTTTTTTGCCATTCATCCATTCCATTACAACCATTTGAGATTCTCTAGCACTACCTTGACCTACTGCCAATAATGCACCAGCACCCATTTTTTCAAGTTCTTTTTCACCATATACTTTAACTTTAAGTCCTAAGGCTTCTAATCCTTTAACACGGTCAGCATATGATTTTGGATATAAAACATTTGATGGTTCTGAAATTAAATCTTTTGCAAATGCAATTCCTTCTACCATTGCGTTTTTATGTGTATATTCTTCTTGTAGTTTTGTTAAATCAACACCTTCTTGACAAACATCAACATCAAAATCAGTTTCTTCTTTGTCTTTTTTAGTAAAGTATTTGTCAAACTTATATTGTTTTAACTGCATACCAAAAGCAATATTACTTACAGATGTTTTAATTTCTTTGTCAGTAAACACTAATACACGACCTTGTGTACCACGTTCTTGCAATTTAGTGTAAACTGCTCCACCAATCTTTTCTAATTTTGCATCATCTAATTTTACTGGGTCACCTACACTAATAAACAATGCATCATGACAAGGAAGATTATTAGATGTAATAAAAAAACTATCTAAAAACTTTCCTTTAAATTTATTTTGCCCAAGTGTTTCGTTTAGTAAACCATCAGTACCTTGATCTAATATACTTGCTGATTGTGATAGCTGAATGTCATCACCTACTTTATAAAGTAAATGTACTTCACAATTACTTTCACCGCTTGATTCTAAATCATTTATAAAATTTATTTTCATTTGATCTCCATATCTTTTGTAAGAACTAATGGCGTATCTTCTTCACGTGCTTTACGAGATATTTCTTCTAGTTCTTGTTTTTCTTTTAGTTCTCGTTGCTCAAATATTTCTATTTGAATTGCTTCTTTAATTTCATTAGCAAGTTCTGGCCATTTAGAAACAAAGTTATGAACAAAGTCATCACGTTGTTTTTGATCCATCCTTGCAATTTGCTCTGTAACGTCAATTAACATATTTCCTTCATATGATTTAACTATCATGCTACTACTTCCTCTTTAGGCATTTCATACATTGGAAATTCTGCTTTACCACGTTTAGGTTCATGCATACCAACTGCCCAACCATTTTCAAGTTCAACCCAATACTTTACAGTCTTTTCAGGACCAGGCCATCCATAGTTACCTGCATTACGTTGTTTAATTTTTATATCACTAAACTGTTTAGCAGGAATTTCTTTTTTCTTATACTTTCGCATATTCCACCACCATTGAAAATCAAGTCCAAGTGTAGTTTCGTTATCCAATTCATGAGAAACATTAAAAACTTCTGATGATGAATATAATCCTAATGGATCGTTTTTTTTATTTGGCATTTAGCTCTCCTTTGTAGTTGATCTTAGTTTTAGTTTCTGTATTCCAAATATAGTGATGTGGAAATGCTTTTGGTCTTTTATCTTTTAATTCTAACATGGCTTGTTGAGCATCATCTTCTGTTTTAAATTGTGCTACAACTAATTCATCTTGTATTCTAGGTATATACCAAATCTCATACATTACTTTACCTCCACTGGTCCGTACCATTGTTCAAATTCAAATTGAAAATCTTCATCATATTTTACATAATGCCAAACACTATCTTTTTCTTTTTGTGATGCTGTAGAAACTATATCTGTAAATACCTGTTGTTGTTCTTCACTTGCTTGTTCTTTTAATTCTTCTACTTTGTCAAATTCTTCATCAGTTTCAGCATTGTCTTCTAATTCAGATGCTTGATCCCAAAGATCCCAAACTTCATTATGTGCATCTTCATTCCAACTATTAATCAATTCCCAAGCTTCATCTCTTGATAATAAATCTTGTTTTAGTATATCTACTACTTGTTGTTCTTTGTCAGCCATTAGTAACTCGCATATACTACAAATAAGATACAAGCAATGAATCCTGCAATCAATACATGATTACCAAGATTCCACCAACTTGTACCTACTGTGTGTTTGTTTTTTGGATCTATAAATTTATTTTGCATTAATCTCTTGTTTGTAAATGTTCTGGTATTGTATCAACACAAAAGAATGTTAAATTTTCTTCTTCAACTGCTCTCATTACTTTACAATCTTTACCAGTTACTTTTGATATAATATGATCAGTTGTTGTTTTTTCACCATTTAATGTTTGTGCAATATCTACACCAGTTTTTGCAATAGTAATTGTTTTATAAGTTTGATAAGAACCAGATGCTGTTGCTGTTGCACTACTTCCAACTAAAAAACTAGGGGCCGCACATCCTTGTAATAATACAAGTACACTTATCCATAACAACATTAAAAATAATATTGGTCTGTCATTCATCATACTTTTCTACCTGCTGTCTTTAAATCTTCTCTTGCTACTACCATATAAGGTCCTTTATTATATGCTGGTGCAATTGAATATTGTCTACTTACTTCTAATCTTTCTTTTTCTTCACGCCAATTTCTTGTAGCACCACCACCAATTTTATTACTCAACTTAGGTTCTTGTTTGGCAGGAGTGGAAGGATTCGAACCCTCACTTACGGTTTTGGAGACCGACGTGCTAACCGTTGACACTACACTCCTAGTTGTAGTAACGGGTGGCTTGTATTTGCCACGTCTATAATCAATATAATCTTGCTCTGTCATTTGTGGTAACCCTTTGCTTTTTAAAAATTTATTTTGTTCTTTGAACCCTTGCATATAATATTCAGTTTTCTTAGGTTTAGTCTTTCGCTTCTTTGTATTCAGAGTGGTTAAGCCACGTTCTAAGTGCATTGTCATAGTATTAATATAACACATATTAGTCTTTTGTCAACCAAAAAGACTAATCTTTTATTGGCCAAAAAGTTGAGAAAATAAAATATAGTCTATCCAAAAGGTTATCTGACTCATTAATAGTACTGAAACCCAATAATTATATTCATACTTTACATTATACTTTTGGCCAATATACATAAAAAATCTAACTAATATTCCTCCAACTAACAATACTCGTAAGGTATAGAGAAAATTAGCTACTAAAAATTCCATTATGCTGTTGCTGGTTGCTTCGCTTCTTTTTTATCAGTCATTTGTTGTTCAGCTACAATAAATGGTGGTTTTCTATTTTTTGAACTGTGGTTTAATAATGATAATGTTCTAGTAAAAATTAAATCAAGTTCTTTATCTAATGTTTTCTTTACCAGACCTTGTTGTTTAGCAATAGATATTACACCTCCAACTCCTGCAACAAACTCAGGTACATACACTACATTTTTTCCATGCATATTATATCCTGCTTTATTACTTTGAAGTTGAGCATCAGTAACTCCTACTACATTTGATCCTTTTAACTCTATTGTAGATTTTTTATCTAATTGATCTGCACTTCCACATAAAACATATAAATCAGATGGAACTGTGTGTGCTTCTTCAGTTGTACAAGTTCCAAAATGCATATGAGCATATAACTCATTTATATTATTTTGATTAGTATCACAAACTGTAATATTTGCTCCTGCACGTTCTAACAATTGTGCTACTTCAGAACCTAATTTACCTACACCATTAATTACTATGTGCTTGTATTGTAAATTTTTATTACCATGTAAAAACTGTTGTAATGCTCTTATTGAGTAATAAGCACCTTTTGCCTGTGCTTTAAAAAATAATTCATTATCTATTTTAAGTACATTTTCATTTGACTCACAAAGATGTTCAATAGCAAGTTCGTCAATTTCACTTTCAACAAAAGATAAAATAGAATCTTTGTTTGAAGCAAGTATTGTGCTTAACTGGTCAATTACTTTTCTAATATTTTTTATTGCTGATGAATTTATTGTAATTGCTCCCCCAGTATATGGAAGTCCAGCATAAAAAACTTTTTTAGACATTGTACTTGTATATTTTAATGTTTGTTCTAGTTGTTGATTGTGTGATGAATATTCTTCAAATTTAATCGCACACAAACTAATATGATTTTGATTCATTATTTTTTGTGTAGCAATTATAGATTCTAAACCACTTTCTGGTTCAGTTACACGGATTACCTTCTCATACCCTTCTTGAGAAATCGTATCTATTTGTATCATTTATTATCTCCAATTATTATTTGGTTGATTGTTCATTGGTTGGTTTTTGTAAAACGAAAACTAAATTTCTTTCGTCAAACGGTTTATCTGGATCATTTTGATCAGTTAGTTGAATAGTAAAATCAGTAGCAACTAAAATGTGCCATCCTGTTCTCATCATTAATGCTCCCCACATTTTAACATCCATAATTGAATAATGGTTCGCAATTCTTTCTAACGGTCTATGATTATTTGGTGCAGGCATTTCAATATACATTTTTCCGCCTGGTTTACACACTCTAAAATATTCCATTAATGTAAAGTATGGAAACGGTGAATGTTCTAGACAATGTCTTGAAAACATAAAGTCATAACTGTTATCTTCAAACGTCATAAAAGATTGATCCATGTTTTCACATTTAAATCCTCTTTCAATAGTTTTGTCAACATCTTCTTGACTCATTGTAATACCTTGTAAGTTTTCAAAACCAGCTTCTTTAAATTTTGTCATTGCATACCCTTGTCCACAACCAATATCTAAAATAGAGATTGATTTATCTTCACCTATTTGATTTTCTAAAAGGTCTTTTACTACCATATCTATCATACGTGTATGCATTGGAGTATCTGGTTCAGAGTATACTTCCGTTTTAATTAATTCTAAAAATGCTTCTATTTTTTTACTGTTTTCCATTTTATTTTTCTTTACATTATTATTTATACTTTTATTTGGAGCGGGCAGAGGGATTCGAACCCTCGACCCCTTCGTTGGCAACGAAGTGCTCTACCACTGAGCTATGCCCGCCTATATTAATATTTATTTGCTAAACCTGTCTTTAATTTCTTTTAAACAAGTTAGAAAATAATCAACTTCTTTTTTTGTACTATATACACCTGTTGATATTCTACAACTACCACTCCATCCTATTTGTCTGTGTAGCATTTGTGTACAATGATGTCCTGGGCGAGTTGCAATCCCATAAGCATCTAAAAACATTGCCATATCTTGATGATGTACTCCATCAAGGTTAAATGAAATAACAGCACTACGTTCTTTTGTGCCAATAAATTTTACTCCATCTATTTGCGACATTTTTTCATAAGCATAATCTATTACTTCTTCTTCATGCTTAATCATTTCTTCAAATCCTGTGTCAACATAAAAGTTTAATGCTTCATGTAGCCCAACAATTTCTGTTACTGCTAATGTGCCAGCTTCCCATTTCTTAGAACCTTCTGCAAAGTCAACATTATCATGATCTACTGTTGCAACTGTTCCACCACCGCCTAGTGCAGGATCTAAATTATCAATCCATTTACGTTTTGCATACATAACACCAATACCACTTGGACCATACATCTTATGTCCACTCATTGCATAAAAGTCACAATCTAAATTTTGCATATCAACTTTAATGTGTGGTGCACCTTGTGTACCATCTACTGCAACTACAATGTTATGTTTTTTAGCAATTTCACAAACACGTTTAATGTCTATTACTTGCCCTGATGTATTAGATACATGAGTAATTGCAATAATTTTCGTACGATCAGTAATTAATGATTCTATTTCTTCAATATCGATTTGATGTTGCTCATTAACTTTTAAAAACTTTATAACTGCACCATTAAACTTACGTTGTAAATGCCATGGTATATAATTCGAATGATGTTCTATTTCTGTTGTAATAATTTCATAGCCTGGTTGCATTGTTCTACCAAATGCTGTTGCAACCATATTAATTGCTTCTGTGGCTGATTTTGTAAACACTATTTCATCTGGTTCATTTGCATTAATAAAATCTGCAACTGCTTGTCTACTTTTTTCTACCAATGCCGTTGCATGATTTGATAATTCGTGTATGCTTCTTCCAATACTTGAATATTCTTCTGTCATAAACTTATTCATTCTATCAATTACACATTGTGGTTTTTGTGAAGAATTAGCACTATCAAAGTATACCAATGGCTTACCGCTGGGTAGCATTTTGTTTAGTATCGGAAAATGTTTTCTTATATGTTCCATTGTTATTATATTTACGTCAATTTAATTGTGAATAACTTATAGTTAATTTGGTGGAGGATAGCGGGATCGAACCGCTGACCTCCTGAATGCAAATCAGGCGCTCTCCCAGCTGAGCTAATCCCCCACAGTTAGCATAACTCATAAGCAGGATTCTGTTCATTGCTATCATTTACCTTTGCGTCCTACCCTGTGTCCCGGCAGTTGTTGACACTCTACTTGGACTTGCACATATCTGCCTGTGTCCTGACTTTCCTCTGTTTCCAGCGATAGCCCGGTTATGCTAATGTATTTACTATAATACATTTCTATAATTTTGTCAATTGTTATTTGCTGTGTGGCGGAAGTTTCTTTTCAACCCACCAAATGTGTTTACGTGTAATTGGATCATATTTTCTAACTCTCAATTTATCGTTTTTCTTTTCGCCTTTGGTTGGTTTTTTAGCATAATAATAATATGCATGATCTTTCATTTTAGAATCTTCTGGTACTAATCTAACTTTTAAATATGGTTTTTTTGTTTTAGTTTTATTTTTTGCCATTTGGTTTGTTTTTATCAGAAATCAGCTTATCTAATTTCTTTTCAACTCGCTTGTTTAGTTTATGAACTTCTTTATTTAATTCTTCTAAATGAGCAATGTGCTTTTGAAAATCTTGTAAACTAATAGTATGTAATAATAATTTTTCTTCTAGTTCTTTTTGTGTGATTAATTTTTTAAGATACTTTGGGTGTCTTAATAAATCTATTACGTTACTCTTTGTTTTGCTCATATGTTCTTTTTACAACTTTGCCTATGTTTACTCTATTATACAATTTATCTCTATGGAATTGCAACCAATTTTCACCACCTAATGCAATGTGGATACAATTACTTGGCGTTAAATTGTATGTTTCACATACTTTAGTTTGTGCTTTACTATATTTATTCCACTGATGATCTGGACCAAAATGTGTCATAAGTTCTAAACTTATTCTAGTGTTAAGGTGGCAACCATGAGTCCAATCTGCTTGTAAAGCCAATCTATTTTTACGTTCTCCTGATGTATAATCTATTTTTCCATGCCTACTAAACCTTATACCAGCCCTATAATCGCCGGTACACAATCCTTTGGTTGTAGAGAAAGCAACTTCTTCTATTGCTGGATGTGATAAGTCTATGTTTATATTTGCACACGTTCCAAACCAAGCCATGTCAACAAAAACAGGCACGTTAAGATCTTGTGCGGCATCAAATATTCTATGAGTAGAATGATGCATCATTCCTGTACCACTAAATGGACAACTTACAATAACTGCATCTCCTTTTTGCAAAGGTCTATCATCAATAAAATTAGATTGGTTATCATCAAAAAATTTATGTACATCTCTATTATAAGGATACTCACCTCTAAACATTCTTAAAGTTCTGCCTTCTTCTAATATTCTATAATGAAACTCGTCTAAAGATTGTGTTACTCCAACTGAAGGGAAACGATAGTTGAACGTTTCTAAACCGCGAATACAATTTAATGTACTACTACCTACCCAGTCAGGATAGTAATCAACAAATTTCTGTTGACATTGCAAATCTTCTTTTAATGCTGTATTAAAAAAGTCTTTATCGAGCAAATATGATAAAAACTCTCCATTATAAATTGAATTTCCGTTTCGCTTAAACTCTGTGTTTGATTCTGTGTATTGTGATTTTTCTACCATTATAAATCTTGTGCTACTGTTATTGTCATTCCATCCATTTCTGGATTAACTTGAATTTGACATCCAAGTCTTGATTCGTCAGTAACTCCTTCAGCCATCTCTATCATATCTTTTTCATCTTCAGTAAAATCGTTTACTGCCCATTTAGAAGTTGATTCAATATATACATGGCAAGTGGCACAGGCACAACAACCTCCACAATCACCAAAATGATCCATTTGAATTTCTTTTATTATAACGTCTTTTAAAGTTTTACCAATTTCTGCATCTATAGTATGCTTTTGACCTTTTCTGTCAATTAAATGAAGTGTTACTGTATCACTCATAGATTAACTACTTTTTTCTTTTGCATCATTCTATTGTAAAAATTTATACTAGCAAGATTTTTTGCTTTAGACTCACACATGATATCAAAATCATCTGTAAATGTCCAAGCCCATTCGTTAACAGCATCATTCCAATAGTAATCAGAATGTGCTCTCAGTTTTGCTTTCTTGTAACCAGACTCTAATAGTGTTTTGTAATTTGGCTTAATATTTGTTGCATGACCTGGTATCACATCTTCGCGAGATACAGAATAATGCATAGCAGGCCTAACGCCACGCCAACTATCAATAATACGTTTAATACGGTCGTCGCCTGGAGTAATATATTCTCCGGCACTATGAACCCAGTGATGGTGTATGTCGACAACTAATGCTACCTCCTTCTCAAGTTCTAATGAAGCATCTAAGCCCCACGAGTTTTCATCATTCTCAATTGTAATACAATTTCTTGCTTCAGTTGATAGCCTAGGCAACACATCAATAATACCTTGCGGGCCACGTTTACCTGATATATGTACATTACATTTAAAGTCTTGAAATGTTTTACCATAACCCATCCAACGTGCAACATTAATATGATATTCAAATTCTTCTATACTTCTGTTTACTATATCATCACTTGCACTAGCCAATACTGTAAATTGACCAGGGTGCATACTAACTCTTACATCAAGTTTACGAGCAAGATTACCAACTGCTGGAAATGACTTTTCTAAATAGTCAACAACATCTGGCTTACGCCAAAAGTATGACCAAGTTGGTTCTGTATATACAGGCAGTACATCACTACCAAGACGTACCATTCTTAAAGGTTGTGGCAAACTACCAACGTACTCAATTAGATTATAAAAAGCTGAAATATTATGTTGCATAATATCCCACAATCTTTGTTCAGCTACTTCTTTTGTTTGCCTATTCAACCAAGCAACTGTTGTAGACTTGGTATTGAATGGTCGTTGTAATTCTTCTAGAAGTTTTTTCTTTTGCGATTGATCCGAATGCATATATTTACAAGCAAAACCTATTCTCATAACTTACCTAACTTTTTAACTCTACGTTGATGTCTACCACCTTCAAAGTCTGTTGTAAAAAATACTTTCACAATTTTCTTTGCTTGACTTGTTGTTGTAAAGTCTGCACCTAAACATAACACATTCGCGTTGTTATGTCTACGAGACATTTCTGCTTCTTTAGGTGTTCTACAAACTACTGCTCTAATATTCTTAAATCTATTTGCCGCAATGCTAACTCCATAGCCAGAACCACATACTAATATACCATAATTATCTTTATCAAAATAATGTCCCATTTCTTTTACTACATCTGGATAATCAACTGATTTTCCTGCTTCATGTGGTTTTAAATTTTGTAATACTGCTATATTAAATTTTGTACCACCTTCTATATCATCTGGAGATACCCAATCTAATAATTTATGTTTTAATTCTAGGCCTCTATGATCAGAGCCTAATATAAGATCAATTGTTTTCATATGTATAGTATATTTAACAATCCTAAATTTGTCAAGAGGAAACGTAGGAATTACCCAACGTTTCCAAATGATCAAGATGTTCTGATTTGCCTTAAATTAGAATGTAAATTTAAAGCCTGTAGAATAACTGTCTGTATCTAAAGTAGATCCAGTATTATTTGCGTGTTGATATTCAACATACGTAGATAATTTTCCAGTTACATTGTACGATGCACCGCCAGTATAGTATGAAGAAGAATCTTCAATTTTACCATAACCTGCTGATACTGTTAATTTATCAGAGGCTGAATATGAAGCTACTACTTCATTGCCAGTAACATCTGTTGCGGCATCCTTTAACGTGTAAGTATAACCTACTGTCATTGGAAGACCAATTGATGAAGCATCTGTTGTAAACCCTACACCATAATAGTTAATGTCATTAACTTTATCGTTAGATATACCACCTGATACCTTTACACCTTCGACTTGATATGTTATTGTACCTTCTTGTACATCAACACCATCTTCTCCAGTTGATCCATCAATTTTAGCTAAACCATCAATTGTAATTGGGCCTAAATTATTTGAATACGCAATTGTATTTGTATCTCTTACAAATAAATTTTGATCTGCGTTCGAACCATAGACTTCAAATACATCTGTATGACCACTTACATTAGATGTAAATGGAGATGCTTGACGGCCTGCTGATAACGATCCAACCATACCAAAGTCTAAACCTACGTAGGCTAGACGAGAGTCTAGTGGATTATTATTTGAGTCGTCAGTATCAACACCAAGTTCTAGTTTAGCAAAGCCAGTAATGCCTTCACCAATGCCTTCACTTGCATCAATACCAATCAACGATGAGTTGTTCTCAGCTTTCATATATGATTTACCAGAGCTATTTTCATCGTTACTTAATTTGTAATTAAACGTTCCGTAAATTTTTGTTTCTACGGCTTCTGCTTCACTACAAGCTGTTAACGAAAATATCGCTACTAGCGAACCTATGATTGCTGTGCTTAAAAATTTTCTCATCTTATTTCTCCTCTTGTAAAATTTCCTCCTTCAAGGAAATATTCTGAATGGCATTATAGCTCATTCAAAACTAGTATAACGTAAAAGTTGTATTTTGTCAATATATATTGTGGATAATTTTTATTCTTCTACTTTATCTTGTGCTTGATCTAATTCTTTTTCTTTACTTTTTGGTCTAGAATCATCAATAATAGCCTGTTCAATTGTTTTAGGATCAACTTCTCCGTTCTTTAATGCTATTAAACAATCTACTACTGTTGGCCTTAATTTCATTCTATACATTTTTGCGGCTAATAATGGTAATTCCATTTGAGATATTTCTGTGGCTTCCATTACGTCCTGGGGAAAAACTCTTAGTTCTGACATTGTTTTTATTTATACAAAAAATGGTGCCGCTTCACGGATTCGAACCGCGGACCTACTGATTACAAATCAGTTGCTCTACCAACTGAGCTAAAGCGGCATTCTTACATATTTATAGGGCAAACTATAAAAGCCGCCCTATAAACTCAATTTGTGTTAAAGTAAATTGTAAAGAGAGATTACTTTTTACTACCACGGCTTGAAAGCCAATATATAACACCAATTGCGATAAGTCCTACTACACCTGCATCACCAAGTGATCCAATAAGTGCAACAAGATTACCTACGACATCTGCTGGGAAAAACGGAACTGCTCCGAATACCACTTGCAATACGATGCCAAGTAGTAAAAATGTTAATGCCACGTCAGTTAGACTAGCAAGTAACGATTTAATTTTATCAAGCATAATACTCCTCCTTGATAGTTGTTAAGAACTTCTTATTCTTGATCATGCTTATATAATACGTTAAAATGTTTATTCTGTCAATAGAATAATCACATAAAATAAATTTTATGGCCTATATGTCCTAATTTATAAATGAAAACTTAGATATATTATTTTTTTAAACCACGTCTAACCATTTGCATTACACCTGGTTTTGTTATAATGCTGGCCAATTTAATAACAACATCTACAACATCATCTTTGTATGTTATTGATAAATCTTTGCCTTTTGAAAGTGTACGCATAGCAGTTTTAAATCTTGATACTTTGTTTGACGGTACTAAACCTTGTCTTGCAAGATAATCTAATTTTGCTAAATCTTCTCTGCTGATTGATTCATGTATTACGTTTGCAAAGTCTACAAAGTCAGTGTACTTACCTGCTGTCATCATATTAACCAGTTTAGCTCTTTTAGAAGGATCTGCTAATGCTGTACCAATTTTATTTAATATTGGTGCCAATTCTGCTTCTTCTGGTGGTGTTAAGGGTTTTAAATTACCTGGTTTAAGTTTGTCTAATGCTTTTACGGCTTTGCCTGTAGCATCTGGATTTAATTTTTTAATTTGTGCTAATGTTGGATCTTGTTTTTTCTCTGCATCTTGATCTGCTGTTGTTTGTGTTGTATCAGTTTGATCAGTTGGTGCTGGTGCTTTTACACCCATTTGTCCTGCTTCTTTTCTTTGTACAAAATCTGTAATTGCTGTTGTTGAATTCGCTAACAATTGATTTACATCGTTTTGTGTAAGTTCCATTTGATGATTTTTTCTAAACCACTCTATAATATTTTTTGAATCTAATGCATTATTTTTTACAAGATCAAATACTGTTTGACTACCTTGTGGAGTACCATCTGGTTTAAAAGTGTTAGTGTACTCTGCTGGTTCAATTGTTATGTTGTGATTTTTTTGAAACCACTTTGCTGATGTTTCAGGACTAGCATTTTTTCCAACACTTGCTATAAATCCTTTAAGCTCTCTGTTTATGTTAGTTGCTTGGCTTCCTGAAGTATATTCTGCCCAATTTTTTGCAATTTTATTTGCTTCAACACCGGTGTTTAATCTACCTTGTGCTTTTCTTGAACCAAACATTGATCCTAACGTGTTTAATGCTTTTTGTGTTCTACTAAAAGGTTGTGCTTGTTTCTTTTGAAAAGGTGCTTCTGTAAGTATACCTAAATCATAAATTCTATCTGCAATCCATTCATCTGGCATTCCAGTTCTTGCTTTCATAATACCATATGGCATTTCGCCTGAGTTTGCAAAGTAATTAAACAAATCATCATAAACATCTGAACCATATTCGATATCGTCTATACTTGTAATATTATGTTTGTTTAAAATTGCTCTAACTTCATCTTGTTCTGATGCTTCAAACTTACTTCTTAATCTATTATTTTCTTCATCAAAATCTTCTGAGTTCATAAAGTCTTCCCAAGTAGGATACATTTTTTGATACTCATCATTGTTGTAATAAATTTCTTTTGCAAGTTCTTCTTTAGCACCTCTATCTGATCTTAAAGGATCAACTGACTCATCTTTAATTAAATCCATTTGATGCTTTTGTAATTCTTCCATAGAATCAAACTCACCTGTTAGTTTACCATGTCTATATGATCTAAACTTGCCACCAAACTTTGTTGCCGCTAAACCATATTTGTTCATGCCCATATCACCTGGACCATCTTCTTGTGATTCTTTTTTAGGTTTACCGTGTTTGTTATGTTGAGCCCAAGCAATAGCATAGGCTATTGATTTATCGTCAAACTTTTTTTTAAGTTTCTTTACTTGCTTTTCTCTTCCTGGAGGTGCAACTTCGTGGATACGCATGGCGTTACTCCGACTCGTTTGCTCGTTTTAAAGCGTTCGCTACACTTGGATGACTTGCTAAACCTTTAGCAATTTTTTCAATGGCCGCGTGTGCTCCTGAATAATTACCTTGCTTAAATCTAGGATCATTTAAAATACCAAATGCCATTTTAATTTCTTTATCTGAGAAACCTGCATTATCTTGAGTTTCATCTGGACCATCATATTCTTTAACTTCTTTATCTTGTGGTTCTTCTGGTTGTACTACTATTGCAACTGGTGTTTCTTTTTCATTTTCTTTCTTTTCATTGTCCCAAAACATTTCCCAGTGACGTTTTTTTAAACCATCAGCCATTAAATCAAACATTTCGTAACTGTCATTGTGGCTTGATGCAAATTCACGAGCTAATTGATTAATTACTTCATGATAATGTTCACCTGCTTTTACTCTAGTAATCATAGATTGAGTAGCATTATCGTAATAATCTTTAAAATTTTGTAATGATGCTGTTTGCTCTGGTTTAAATAACTCGTTTAATTTCATAGTATGTGTTTCCTTGTAAATATTTATCTTTTTTTTATCTTTTTATCATTGGATAGATATCTTTAACTTTTGTTTTATAAGACAACATATCTGGGCTATAACCCATTTTATATATTTCTTTACGTTTTTTACGTGAATTTTTAAATATTTTACCCATTGGATCAACTGCTTTAATAGCCTGTGCGTGTGTTGTACCCGGTGTCATTGGAAAACTTAAAGCGGCAATGTTACCACTTCCTGTTGCTCCAGCTGATGGTTCTTCATTTATAATATCACGAATACGCATATTACCACTTTCTACACGACCAATATCTTGCTTTTGTCTTTGGACCTGGATTATCACAGTTATGTCTAGCACGGAAACTTTTACGTGCTTTAGGATTAGACTTTCTAATCTTCATAGTCTTTTCACCTTTTCTTTTAGCACTTGTTCCACCGTGACCAAAATTTACTTTTTTAACATTACCAGTTTTTGGATCTTTAACATATACTTTAAACTTTGCAACATCACCACGTGTTGGTTTGTTTAGTTTAACTGTTCTGCCTTGGTATTCTGCTTCAAATGTATTACTTTCGTCTATACTGTATGCAAGGTAGCCAAAGTAATCATGAAAATCACCATGTACTGTAACTTCATTTTCATTTATTTGTTCAAATAATACGTCATCAATTTTCATATTATACCTCTATGCCTTTCTTTTGCTTTTTTGAATTTTCAATATCTTGTAGCATTTTTAAGAGCTTTTCACCAACATCTTTAAATTCTTTGTATTTAGGATCGTTGATAACTTTATCGCTTAAAAATTCATCCATAAAATTAAAATTTTGTGGTAAATCATCTGGCCATGCTTTAGATGGAAGTACAAATGAACCCATTGCTAATGCTCCAGCTGTTGCCGCCGCTGTTTTACCCATACGTTTCATAAAATCACGTCTGTCATTTTCTGTTATGATATCAAATATACGCATAATACTATTTAGTTCTTCCTGACTTCATGTTAGCACACCAGTGATACATCTTTGCTTTTTCACCTGATGCTTTTTTAGCCTTTGCTCTTAGGCTTGTAACTGATCCTTTGCAACTTGCACCAGAACGTTTTACTCTGCCAGGACGTGATTTACCTTTTTTCTTGCCGTCTGCAAAGTTTTCATTTAGATGTTGCTCTGATATATCTAAAAACGGAAAAACTTTTAATGCAAGATCTATTCCTGATACATGATCAGATGGATAATGGAACCCTGCTTGTATTCTCCCCATACCAATTTTTTCTGCTATTTCTAAAAATTTTTCTTTATGACTAGGATGTTGTTTTGATAAAAATTCAGCAACTATTCTAGCACCACAACTATGTCCACTTGGATATGCTGGTGTTTTATTACTTTCACCGTATAGTGTATCAAATTCCATATTGTATACTTCTGCCATTTGATATGGTCTTGGTCTATTATATTTGTTTTTAAATGTTCTAGTTATTTTCCAAACGTCTTCAATTATTGCTGATATTTCACTTGATCTATAATCTAAATTATTTGTGTTTAAATATTCTCTAAAGTGAAATGCATCCATCATATCTGATGCTGATACAGAGTTTTCATCTTCTTGTGTTCTTTTTTCTTGTATGTTTGTAATTGTAACTAATTCATTTTTTGTAGTTTCACTATTATTACTTGGTGGATTTTCTAATTCAACTTTTTCCCAACCTTCTTTAAAATGATGTTGTTTATATGCTTCAACTTTTTTATTAGACTCTTTCATTTGATCACTATTAAAGTAACCCATACTATTCATTTCTGATTCTTTAATGCTTTCCTTTTTAACACAATTTGGTACACGTTTACCAAACATAGTTTTCATGCCCTTCTTTTGGTAACCGGGCCAGCATTTTTCATTTATTATATCTGCATATCTCATTTTTTGTACTTGTTGCTAACGTTCTTAGCTTTACCTTTTCTATTTGCGTTAGAATCTTTTCTACGTTTTCTATTTACTGCTTGGGCTATTGCTTTCTTACCACCTTTAGCTCTTAATGAAGCCGCTCTTGACTTTGATAAGCATTTAGGTTTACCTTCACCAGGTTTTTTATCACCACACTTACCAATACGTTCGCCTTTGGTATTATAACGATCCCAGCCTCCGCCTCCGGCACCACCTTTTTTACCTTTACCAAACCAAGCTCTTAGATCTTCATTTATAATATCACTTATCTTCATTACTTCTTACTCTTGTTTCCCCAATTTTTTGCACCAACTTTTCTGCATCTTACTAGAGCACCGCTGGCATAAGCTGAAGGCCAAACTTTGTATCTTGACTTAACTTTGTGATAACAAGCATCTTGTTTTTCAGCAAGTTTATCAAATTCAGCTTCAGTAATTGCTTTTGTTTTGATTTCATTTATTCTCATTTGCCTATCCTCATATTAATTTGATCCCAATCAATAATTGTCATCATTGCTTTAATATATTTTGCTTTTGCATCTTTGGCAGGAATATAATCTGTAAAACTATGTTCCCACATATCAATTGGCATCAATATATCTGTTTTATAACTTTGATTTGGTGTAGTTTTAATTAAACCTGTTTTATTTAAATACACCCAACCACTACCTTGTATTGTCATTGCTGATTTAACCATTTCATCAATCATTGTGTTTAAATCACCAAATCTATCTTCAATAAGATCTTTTATAGCACCATCTGGTTTTGAACCATCTGCTTTTTGTAATTGTTCCCAAAACAAATTATGTAGCATAGCACCGCCATAATTAAAATCTGTATCACCTTCTTTATTGTTATATCTTGTTACATATCCGTTTGACAATACGTTGTAATGATATTCTACGTTGTCTTTTGATAATACTGGTGCAAGGTCACTTGTCTTGTATGCTAATTTTGTTAATTCTAATTTATTTGGTTTTGATTCGTTCATAGAAAACCTCATTCTTTCTAAATATCGTTGCGACATCATTTGTTCTATACTTTGTGTTGTTGTAAATTTTTCTTCACCAATACCTGCTAATTTTTTTAATCTTGCTATATCCATGTCTTAATCAATATAAAGTTGTGGACTTGCTGAAGCATTGGCATCATTCCAATCAATCCCACCTATAACTTTAATCCCTTGTTGTACAAATCCTTCAGTAGCTCTTATGATTTTATATTCTAAAGATTGTGCATTAAACACCATAATATTAAACGGTGTTTGCTTTCCACTTGCATCTTTTTTACCATCACTGTCAGCGTAACTTTCATACAATAATTCAACTATTACTTTAACTGCGGTATCATTAAGTTGACCGTTTGTTACTATAGACTCTATTCTTGAATCAAAGTCTTTAATCGCTGTATGATTTTGAATCATTGCTTTCCATAAGGTTAACATGAAGTCTTTCATTTTTACATCTCTATCATTTACATCTTGAATATTACTAGCAATAAGGTTATTAATGTTTTGTATTCCTTTTGCATTCCAATTTAGTTCTAATAATTTTGTTCCTGATAGATATGATTTAAGTAGTTGACTGCCAAGATTTGTAGTTATCCATTGTTTAATAACATTTCTACCTGTTGTAGGTTTACTTACATCTTTACCGTTCATTCTTCCACCGGATTTAGCAGATTTACCTGCAGGGTTTCTTGTTTTAGCACCTTTAAGTTCATAAAGTACTCCGCCAACATTTAAATCTCCAACTTCACCTTTAATAATTGGATTACCAAACATAGTAAGAGCAACTTCTCCAGGACCCATGTTATGACCTGTTCCTGGTGGGCTGTAAGGAAATACATCTGTCTTAATTGCATCAAATACTGCTTTATACTCTGCACCAACATATCTTTCAATGTTTCCAGCATCAACACTGACCAACGACTGCATATCAATTACTTTACCATCTTCTGCATCTTGTAAAAATTTAGTTAAATTTTCTTTTGTAATATTTTTCTTAACTAAAACTTCTGTTGTAAAACTACCTTTAAATCTATTTGTGATTTCCCTTTGAATTACTCTATTACCACTTGCTTTGGAAGCCAATCTCATTATGTCTTCATCTAATCCTGCAAACCAATCTGAAACTTCACCTGCACCAGCATCTTTACCTGCTTTATGAATCATGTCAACATCTTTTTTTACATTTTGTGGTAAGATATTTTTAATATAATTTTCTGCTTGATCAATTGACGCAACAATTTTATTTTGTAAAAGAAACTGTCCACATTTATTCATATCTATTTTACACATATGAGCAATCATTTGTTGCATTTGTTCAAGTGATGCCATTGATATTTGTTCAGCATCTTCTGTTTGTGGCGGTTGCTGTCCTGTGATATTTTTATATGCAACTGCTACTTTGTTAGCCAATGCTTTAAGATAGTTGGCAATTTTGTTTGACGTGTTAATATCTAAATCTTTGTTTTCTAAATCTTGCTTAATGTTATTAAGAGATTGTTGTACATTTTGAGCTGGTGCATTTTCTTTTATTACACCATGTTTAATTAATAATTTTTCTAACTGTTCTTTAATAGGCAACATATAATGATTTTTTTTACCTTTGGTCAAGTATGATAATGTTCTCCAAGTTTTAAACCATTCGTCTGTACCAGGTTTTGCTGTTGATCTCATTTTTTGATTCATTGCTGTTCCTGGATGTGTTAATAAACTCATTGTTCCTGGATCATTTTGATAAGGAACTTCAGAAGGATTAATTTCACCTTTTTTAATTTTTTTTACTTTTCTTTCTTGAATTACTTTTCTAATACCTTTAGTAATTTCTATTAAATCTATTTGTTGTTGTAGTGTTAATTCTTTATTTGAACCATTCATTTTAATCAATGCTTCTTTCATACGTTTTACACGTCTCATATTTTTTGGTTGCATAATTGGAGGTACTCCATCTTTGGTTACTTTAAATCCCATTTTTTTAGCTTCAATTGGAATTTGATTAACTCCAACATCTTGTGTAGTGTTTATTCCTTTAACAATTTTTCCACCCCATTCTGTTAAATTGTACTGTCCTTTAAATTGTGTAAGTGCTTGTTCTACTTTTGATAATGGATCTTCATCTGCTTGATACTTAACTCCAAAGCCCCCTCTATCTCTCCAACCTTGAATGTTTCTTCCTCTATCATCAATTAATATGTTTGGCGTACCATCTGGTTGTACTGCGTATGAATCTTTTCTACCAACTATAATAATGTTATCTGGTTTAATAGCAAGTTCACGTTGTATCCATTTACGTTTTTGTTCTTCACTGTTTTTATGATCTCCTCTTAATGGAGATGACAATATTGAATAACTCCCATACATTGCTGTTACCATTTGTAATAGTTTGTCAGCTGTTGGAAATTTTGGTAATCTATTAAAAAAATCTGTACCTACCATTTTATTTAATGTAGGATCTGTTTTGGCTGGTGGAATATCTTTATAGTTACCTGACTTAACTCCAGCCAGTTTAGCATACTCTTCAAAAAAGTTTGCTAACACACCATCCATATCAACATAAACAATTGGTTTGCTTTTTGGTTCTTCATTTACACTTTCGTTGATATCATATGACTTACCTTTGTGTTTTTCATAACCACGTTTGTCTAATGCTTTTTTATCTTTATGTGTTCCAGCCGCTCCACTTTTGCGAAGTGCTTCCATGTCTCTCCAATTTGGATCACGTTTTTTAATTTCTGGGTCTTTAGGCATTTTTGGTTTTTTTGATTCGTTAACACCCATTCCTTTTCTTACTTTTGTATATAATTCTTTTTTAAGATTTTCTCCACCATCAACTGTTTGTGAAAATGAACTAAAGTCACCTGCTCTTGCAAATGCTCTTGCCTTAGTTGCTGACACACCTTGTACATCTGTTGCATCTGCATCACGTTCGCCTGAACTTACAACTGTAAATTTATCAATACCAAATTCTTTCATATACGGTTTCATCTGAGATTCAAAATCTTGTTTACGATCTGAACCAACAACCAATGTTACTTCTCTATAATGTTTGCCTAGTTCTTCAAGTGCCTGCCAAGGATTTTTTACATTTGGATCATCAACAATATTTACTGTTGGGTACATAGCTCTCATTAATGTAATTTTATCTTCATAGTTTAATGGATTACGTTTTGGATCTTGTGTTCTACCAGTGTAAACATAATGGTCAGCACCATTGGCTCCATTTTTAACCATGTTCAAAAGGTGTGCGTGACCTTTGGTAGGAGGATTAAACCTACCAAAAGTAAAAACTGCCTTAGTACTTTTTGGCTGTATAAGTTCATTTAGCTTCATCTATGTTTACCTTGTCCATTATATTTTTTATAACTTCTTTTTTTATCTTTATTCATAGATGATTTTTTAACTTTACCACCGCCTATGCTAGTACGTTTTGGCTTATGATCAATACTTGACTCTATACTTTTTAACGCCATTATCGAGCTCCTCTTTTTAGATCTACATGATCGTATTCACCGTCTTCCATATTACTAATTTCTTCATCTGCTATTTGTTTTGCGGCTAAATTTCTAACTACACCAGACCATTTATGTCTAGCCATATGCCCTGCATCTTGCTTGGCAACATTATCAATTAAATATCTCCATAATTTAATTGCTAGATTATGATCGTATGTACCTTTAGCACGTTTACGCATAAGATTTATAATAATAGGAAAGTATTGTCTGTTGTATAAAGCTGGATCGTTTTGTGCCAACATTGCTAATTCTTCAGCAGATGCTAATACATCAGTGTCGTTTGCTTGAGCAGGATCACTTTCAACTAGCTTTAAATACTCTTTAAATGTTTTATTTGTCATGACAATTCCTTAAATTATGTATATACATACATATTTATACTGTCAAGAACTATTTCAATTAATATAATTTTACTGTATTTTTAACAGGAACACCTGTTTTAGCCAGTTCACGCATAACATTTTGAACTCCAACTACTTGCCTAAATGCATCGTGTAAAGCATGGTGTTTATCTGCTTTTGGCATATTAGGATTAATGCCTAAATCAAATAATGTCCTAGTATCACGTATATCATAGAATTTCCAACGTATTCCAAGCTCTAGACGTTTACATACTTCTTCAATTATCATTAAATCAAAACAAGATCCATGACTCCATGGCTTTTTAATTCCAAAAGAAAACTTGTTTAATTCACGCATTGCTTCTTGTATAGTAACTCTATTACCCTCACCAAATGCTTCATCTTGTGCTTCTTTAGGCTGTGTTCCCCACCATTCAATAGTTTGCTCATTGGTAATAAGTCCAATTTTTAAACAAGAATCTAAATCAATTCTTTTGTAATAAACTTGATTTGGTGGTAATTGATCTACAGTTATTTTACTATAATCTGCGTGTGGATCAAACTTAATAGCGGCCATAGTTACAATAGCGGCATTGTTTGATGTAGACAGAGTTTCTAAGTCAATCATTAAATCCATAGTTGTATTATAGCACAAATAAACTATTTGTAAAGAGTATTATTCTTCTGATTTATCTTTGTATGACCACTCATCTGTGTGGCCAACTGACCATTTAGGAGTATTTTCAACTGTGTAATTTTGTGTGCAAACTTTGAAGTCTGGCATTTTGCGTTCTGGATGTACTAAACTTTGATCTGTAAAAATTGTTCTGTTGTTTGGCTGTGCCGCAAACTGGCCGTTATTTAATTTAATAAAGTTGAATGATTTGTGTTCTGGATCATGTTCTGAAAAATTTGTGTTAAGTGTGCTGTTGTCTCTGTGGCAAGTATCAAGTGTAAACATATATTCTCCCTTGTGCATCTTTTTATCTTTACCAAAAAACTCACAATCAGCTAACATTGGTTTTTGAATTACTGTGATATCATAATCAAAACAATCCCATATTTGTAATGTGTCTAATGGAAGTTGATTATCTTTATCATAATCTTCTTTCCAAACAAATGCACTCAAAGGTAGTTTATCATATAGTGCACCATACTCTGTAAGAAGTGTTTCTATGTATAATGCTTTGCCCATTATACTTCTAATTGAAATCCAAACACCAGGAGTCAATTCTCCATGACCTTTTTGTAGATCGTAGAGATACTCTTTTTTTACATACACTTCAATTGGTGGTAGGTTATGCACTAAAAAAGCCATTTGCTCTCCCTTGTAATATAATAGTATTTATTTTTTATTACTATTTTCAAAGTCATTATACCAATTTAAAAACTCATTTTGATTATCTATCCAAGTTAATTTTTCTTCATTACTTTGTGGACTTTGCCTAGACATTAAATCACCATTAATGGGCCAGTCTGATAAATCTTCAAACCATACTTCACGTTCAATAACTTTTAATTTTTTAACTTCTTTTTTAAACATTTCATGTCGTAATTTTAAATTATCAAACCATTCTTTTTTATAATAAAATTTGTTATCACTTAATCCATTTAAGGTAGTATTTTTGTGTTTTGAAGTTTTCCAATGTGCCCATTTACCAGTTGTCCACCCAATTCCATAACTTATAAACTGACCTAGCACGTCTTTTCTTTTTACTACAATTACAGGACGATTTTTTATATAATCAAAAATATGTTTGCTCATCTCAGGACCAGGATGTAATTTAAATACACTTAACTTTGCTAAATCTTCTTTTATTCTTTTTTTAGTTTCTTTGTTAGCACCTTTTTTATCCATCATATCATATGGCCAAGAATCACTGTCTGGTTCAAAATATTCAAAACCATAATCTTGACCTAATGCCTGATAACCTTGTTCTTTAAACTTATTCCAATACCACGTTGTAACAAATGATGTTCCGGACCTAGGTGTACCTAAAATAATTTTATGATCTGGTTTGATCCATTTTATCATTATTTTACTCCAGAACTATTAAATGTTAAATTAATTCCTAATTTTGGTCCTGCTTTATTACTAGTACAATGTATTCTTCTATTATCAAATGCAATAAATGATCCTGGCTCTAATGGATATGCCTTACCTGATAATCCAAAAAAGTTGTATGCTCTGCCATGATTAGAAAGATGTTCTTCATATAGACTTTTATCAATTTCTTTATCAGTTTTATTAGTGATATCATAATCATATGGTCTTCCAGGAACTCCTTTATTATGTTTAAATGGATAAACTTCATCATCTAAACACCAAGTAAGTGATGATTCAAGATAACGTTGATTAAAAATTACTAACTGCGGAACTTCATCTCCTTCATATCGCAAAGGAACGTTAACATTTATATCTGCTGGATTTGTTGTAATGTTACTGCCACTTGCATGATAATCTGTATGAGGCCAATATAAATTTTTTGCATCAGTTTGATAAAAATTATAAGCATTAAGAATTGGTTTATGTCCAATACATTGTTTAATAATATTTAAAAATTCTGGTGTTTCGACAATAGTGTGTGTTACTTTTCTCATTCCATCATCTTCTGTTTGAGAACTGTCATATATCTCAATCATTTCATCAATAAATTTTTGAGATATAACATTTTTACGAATTTGAACACCTAATAACATTTTTCTTTCCTTATGATATAATTATTTATTTTTACTACCAAACCGTTTTAGAATATTATTGTAAATTTTATCTTTGCTTTTTATACTAACAATATCAGTTGGCAAACAATTTCCGTTATACTCACACACTTCTGCATTTTGTAATAAATCCCAATCTTCATTATACGCATTACCAAGTTTATGTACATCATAACAAGCATAACCTCTAAACATAGTTCCATCAAAATCCATCGATACACTTGTATAACCTGAATTACAATAAAACTTATAATAGTTTCTTATATTATGCACTACTGTTCTTAATTGATCAACTAGTTCATGTTTATTGCCTTCATCATCAACCCAAATAATTGCAGGTTTATGTTGATCATTATGAGCTTCTTTCATATATTTGATCATTTCATCATCATACAAATTATCAACCATTGTATCGTTGTTATCTCTAATATGTTTTAAAACTATTGGTACACCTATTTGCCTAATAATTTCACTTTGCTTTGCTTGTTCCCAAAACATTTCTTTTGTCATTACTAAATTTACACTTACATTAATATTATTTTCTTTAAGAAATTTTAACTTATCAACATAATCATTAAATTTTTTATCTGTATTAACAAATTCTTTGTGTAATGTTGTACTAATAGTAAAATCTATATCATGTTTTTTTATAATATCAACTAATTCTTTTAAAAAATCTAACTTTCTAGAAAGATTTGTAGTTACTGATATATGTGTACTAATATCATATTTTGTAGCACCTTTTATAATATCAATTATTTCAGGATGCCATAATGGTTCACCTCCACTATATAAAAGATCTAAAATTTTTATATTTTCTGTTTTACAATGATCAACTATTTTTTGCTGTACTTTAGATAATACTTTCCAAGGAATATAATCCATTTTATCTTTTGAATTATATCCGTCCCAACAATATGAACATTTATAATTACAATAACGAATTATATTTGATGAAAATATAAAGAAAAACTTTTTGTTAAAAAAATCTCTATGACCTATTGTGTGCAACTGCTTCATCATTACCTTTACCAATCTCTTGTTTGTATGCATCAAGTCCTACCTCAATAGCATTTTTTTCTGGATCAGATAATGTACCAACCACTGGAGTAGTAGATTCAATATCAAAATCGATATTCATTACTATGTCAAGTGCTGTAAATAAATCTTGTGTTTCGTCTGGTGTTAGATCTCTTGTGGTAGGCATATCGTATGCATGACGACCATCTTTAATATGATATAGTACGTCAGTTGGAGACTTATTAACTCTTACATGAGCTCTTAATATTCCTTCAGGTACAACAAGCTCAACAGTTTTATATACAACTGCTACTGCTTCACTTGGTAGTTCTTGATCTACATACAATCTTATGTGATGTTGGTATGGTCTCATTTTTTCTTGGTTCCGTTGATTATATCAATTGCTTTTTTATTAGCCAAAATTTGTGTATCTTGAACTTTGTCAATAAGTGTTTTCATTTTTGTTGCTTTTTCTTCTTCAGTATCAACATGAAGATCTTTCTTAATAACTTTTTCTAATTTTAAGAAAGGTATTCTTTCATTTGGAACATATCTCCAAGTATATCCTCTTTCTGAATATACTCCAAATACAGTTTGGCTTACACCAATTTTAACAATCATTGATAACTCACCATCTAGCAAAACTTCATCACCTTCTTTAAAAGCAGGATCATATTTAAATTTTAATCCTTTTGCTAATCCAGTAGCAAAATCTTTAAACCATATTGCTACTACCAAAGATATTAAAACTGCTATCCATGGTAATAGCATAGTTGATAAATCCATTGATAATGTGTTAAGATCCGGTGACATTAGCTAGATTTACTTCCTGTTTTTGTAGTTTCAAATCTTACTTTTTTGCCTGATCCTGAATTTACATATAAACCAAACCAAGCCGCGCCAGCACCAACTATTACTGATACAAAGCCCGCCTGTGCATTGTTTGGATTTTCTAATAACATAAACCAATTCATTGTTTGATAAAATACCACTGCATATAAGAATATTAACAATCTTGGAATCATTCTCCAATTGTCAAGCATTTCTGGTATTTCATACTTAATTGTATTCCACATGATAGAATCTCCTATTAACATTAATTTAATTATATTTATCCAGCCAAGAAAAAAGGTGCCAGAGTATCATTTACTTGACACCTTTTAACTTCACGATATAATACGGAATTTATTTTTTAGTAAAGATCCACCAAAGAACCCATAGAGCAACAAGGCCTACAAGCCCTTGGCTACCAATTTGATTTACAATGTTAATGATATTAGCAACTACGTCTAGGTCATAAAAACCAATTAATTTGTCGCCAAATAGTACTTGTAATACAACACCAAATGAAATTAACGTGATTCCTACTTCAGTTAACTTCCTAACACCATTTATAACTTTATCCCACATAAGTAATCTCCTTAATATGTAGTTGAGTTAATCAACTCGCTTTTATTTAAGGCCTAGTTATTAGATGGTTAAACACCCATTTAAATGATGTAGTGTTTGTGATAAATGTAACCTTAAACACTACTGTAGGGCCCTTAAAATAGGATTAAGACACCAATATAACGTTATTTTATCATATAAGTTATTGATATTATGTACTAAAATATGTGTATAAATTGGCCAAAGTTGACCTAGTTGATTATACTGTATCTGAATCAGTTACAGAACCATATTCTGTTTCTGTAGCATCTGTATCTGTAATACTACCATAGTTAACGTTAGATACTTTCGATGTATCTGTAATAGCACCATAATCACGTTCATCACCAGTTGGAGTAGAGTGTCCAAGTTTAACCCAACTTACTCCATTGTAGCCTTCAAAATAATCTATATCAGTATTAAACCTAATCATGCCCGTTGCTGGAGTTCCAGGTCTTTGTGCTGTAGTTCCAACTGGCATTGTAATAGCACCTGTGTTAGAATCTTTAGTTACAACAGTACCTGAATCATCTGGTAATGTAATTGTTCTATCTGCTGTTGGATCTGTAATTGCTATCGTTGTTTCATATGCATTTGATGTATCACCTTCAAACTTAAGATTACCACCTGTACCAACATATAAACTTGTACCGTTTAATAGTTGGAATTGATCACTTCTAAATCTACCTGATATATTTTGTGAGCCAGCTTTTATAAAAGCATACTCTAGCATACCATCTTCTGAACCATCAGAAGCATCTAAAATTTTACCAGTTATTTTAGCATAGGTAATTTCTTGATCGTTATCGTTTTCCCCTTGAAATTTAATTTGACCCATGTAATCAGCATCTGCTGGGCTTGAACTATTTCTTTTTAGTGCAATAACTGGTCCTGCTGTGCTTGAATCTTCTGTAGTTGTTATTAGTAATGCATCACTAGTTGATGTAGTTGTAATTTCTGCACCTGTTGATGTAGTTTTAAATTTTTCTGTACCGTAATGATATAATTTTACTTCACCAGTTGAACCATCTGCCAAAATGTAGTTGGCTGTTCCGCCACTGCCGTCATCTGAAGTTATTTTGACATCTTTATCATTAGCATAAGTTCTGATATGTATATCACCAGTTGTTTCGTTGATGTTTAGATCACTACCTGTGTGTTTAATATTAGCATCTTCATCAGTACCTAATTTTAATTCTGCACTATCATTAAGAGTAATAGTTTTATTTGTAAGTGTTTGTGTAGTATCTGTACCTACTAATGTTGTTGTAGCATTTGGTATAGTAACTGTTCTATCTGCTGTTGGATCTTCAACTGTAAGTATTGTTTCATGTGCATCTGATGTAGCACCTTCAAATCTAAGAGAATTTTGTACATCAATAGTACTTGAATTTACTGTAGTTGTTGTACCTTGTACTGTTAAGTCACCAGTTACTACTAAATCTGATGCTGTTGTTATCCCTGACCATGAACCTGAAGATCTAAATTTTAGTGTACCGTTTGTTGTATCAAACCAAACATCGCCATTCTCTACTGAGTATGATCCAGATGGATCTGACGCACCCTGGAATAGGGTAGACCCACTTTTTCCGATCTTAAAATAAGGGTTTGAAGTCCCTTTTAAGTTATATGTTACTGCCACGTTACTCTCTCCATGTCAGCCCAAACAATTTTGAACCGTCCGGGCTTTAGCCCAAGTCATAGAAATATATGTACTTTTTAATATTTATGCTTTTTGGAATTATATGGGTATTTTTACAAGCCCAATTCGTAACGTAAACGCCATCTTTCTAACAATAATTTGTCATATTTGTCGCTGTTTCTGTATTCTGGCTCAAAAACAATATCTGCTAGTTCTTTATCTATTTGTGATAATCTTTTTGCTTTAGAATTTGGTGATAAACTACGTACTTTATTATATGTGTTATCTTGTGAATAATGAGATTTCCTATGATCATTAGGACGTTGCTTATGCTTTTTATACTGCTTTTTTCTAAACATAGTTTTGTGCTTCTGGCTCCGCAGGCAGGACTCGAACCTGCGACCAATTGATTAACAGTCAACTGCTCTACCAACTGAGCTACTGCGGAATAATATGGGCTTCTACTTTGTGTGTGTCTTCGTCATAAAGTACATCTATTCTCTTGCCCGTTTTTTTATGAACTACAAATGGATATAAACGATAAATTTTATCTTCTAAAATAATGTCCGCATCACCGTAATAAGAATCAATCAATTCCATTTTTTGTAATTCTTCGTCTATTGAGTCACGACATCTTCTTTGTCGTAATAACAAAGTTATATCAATAATTTCTAAGTCGTTTTCTGCTTTGCTTTTAATAGACATAATTGTACCTTTGAAAGTGTACAATTATTTAGCAAATTTTTTTAAGAAAAGAGAGTACTTACTGATTCTTCGTTACTTACACGTCTAATTGCTTCTCCAAATAATTTATTAACAGATACTTGTCTAATTTTTGTAATATCAGTTGGACAACGATATTCAATTGAATCTGATATAACAACTTCAGTTAATTGACTGTTTTGTATTTTTGTACAAGCATCATTTGTTAAAACTCCATGTGTAATATAAGCACGAACACTTACCGCACCTTTGGCCAATAATATTTTTGCCGCATTACAAAGTGTGCCGCCTGAATCAACCATGTCATCAACAAGTATTGCGTGTTTGTCTTTTACATTACCAATTACGTGCATAGCCTCACTTACACCTGGCCTTGATCTTCTTTTATCAACAATAGCAATCATTCCACTAAAACCATCTGCAAATTTTCTTGCTCTTACAACTCCACCTGCATCAGGAGAAACAAAAACTGTTTTTGTTGCTTCATCACGTAAATTCTTTTTTATATCTTTTGTAAAGATCAATCTTGATGTTAAATCATCAACTGGTATATCAAAAAATCCTTGTATCTGTCCAGCATGAAGATCCATTGTTAAAATTCTATCTGCACCTGCTTCAGTAATTAAATTAGCAACTAGTTTGGCAGTAATAGGAGTACGACTTGATGTTTTACGATCTTGTCTTGCATATCCAAAATATGGCATTACTGCCGTAATCCTTTGTGCTGATGATCTTTTTAATGTATCAATCATAATTAATAATTCCATTAAATTATTATTAACTGGTGCACTTGTTGATTGAATTACAAAACAATCTTCTCCTCGAACATTCTCTAATAATTCAATCGAACATTCACCATCTGCAAACGTTCCAATTTTAGCCGGAACAATTTTTGTAAAGCAATGTTCGGCAATTGATTCAGCTAATTGTAAATTAGACTGACCAGCAATTATTTTCATTTTTCCCCCTGTATTATTTTACTGTATAACTTTCATAAACTTTGTTTATGTTGTTATAAGTGGTTACAAAACTTGCACACTTGGGCATATCTTTTAATCTTCTAGCACCAATGTATGTACAAGCACTCCTTACCCCGCCTAAAACATCTTCTACTGTTTCTTTTACTGGTCCTCTGTATGGTAAAGAAATTAATCTTCCTTCATTACCACGATAACCGTCTTTTCTTTTGCCATGTACTTCTCTTGCACGGTCTGAACTCATTCCATAAAATTCAATCTTTCCGTTATTAACTTTTTGTTCTGATTCATCATGTCCTGCTAACATTCCGCCTATCATTACCATATGTGCACCTGCACCAAATGCCTTTGCAATATCTCCAGGATGTACACAACCACCATCTGCCATTATGTGTCCATCAACACCGTTGGCCGCATCTGCACAATCAAGTATTGCACTAAATTGTGGTACACCAACACCTGTCATTGTTCTTGTAGTACAAACTGATCCAGGACCAATACCAATCTTAACAACATCAGCACCATTTATAATAAGTTCTTCTGTCATTTCTGGTGTTACTACGTTACCTGCTACAATAACTTTATCTGGATATTCTTCTCTTACTTTTGCAACAAAGCCTACCATATTTTGATGATACGCATTAGCAACATCAATTGTAATCATTTTAATATCAGGAAACATTTTTAAAACTTCTTGCATATTACGATAATCTTCTGCATCGTCATCAAATACCTTATTTGTTCCTGTACATACAGATACACTTTGTAATCTAACTCCGTTGCCTACTGCTTGTTTCCATTGTTCTGGTGTAGTAGTTTTTGTAATAACAGTCATCATTTTATATTCTTGTAATACTTTAGCCATACTAAATGTACCAACTCCATCCATATTACTTGCAAATATAGGAGTAAAGTTCATTACTTTACCTGAATTTCTAAATGTAAATTTCCTAGTCATATCTACATCTCTACGAGATGTAAGTGTAGAACGTTTTGGTTGTAGCAAAACATCTTCAAAATTTAATTTTGTTTCGTAATTAATTCTCATTATTTTAACTTCTTTAATATCTCTGGTCCAAAAACTTCATCAACTAGCATTGTATATACCCATGGATGAAAATGAACTTTGTCTGAATGCATTTTTTTTATTTCTTCATCAACATTACCGCCTTTTGATTCAGCTTTTTTGTATGCCCATTTTTTTACTGACCAATCCATTTTACCTGCCATCCAATAATCTGGTTTATCAATAATTGGTTGGTATGTTTCTTTCCATATAAAATGATCTAGCCAATGATGTCTATTTACGTGTGAGTGTAAACAGAATTTAACATTTAGCATTTTTAAAGTATTAATAATATTCATTAAGTTAGCAAGATAACAAGATATTTCAAAATCACTTTGATCTATAAACACAGAATGGAAATAACAATAAGCCAACATTGCTTTAAAATTATCATCATTACGTCCTAATGCTGTATATAGTTCATTAAATTTTTTCTTAACATTATCTCTTTCATGATCACCTAAACTAGCACTTTCATAAAATTCTTGTACTGCTCTACCTGTTTCGCCTTTAAAAAATTCTTTAATTTTTACAGTAGTGTCTGCACCATGATAAAAGTCTACTGCTTCACCTTTTGAAATACTTTTTCTGTTGGGCCAATTATACTGTTCACCTCTTTCCCAATCTTGTGTTAATACTCTTTGCCTTGCATATATTGGATGATACGGTTCTTTGTTTCTACCACCATGCTTTTGTATATAATGTCCTGTAATTGCACTTGATATTTCAATATCAACTTTATCTGTGTCAGGTACTTCAATAACAAACATATCTGGTTTATATTCATTATAAAAATTTATAATTTTAGTTGGATAAAAGAAAGATGAAAAAGAACTTTCACCTCCGTTGTAAACATAATTGTCTACACCGTTATCTTTAAGATACTTACTTAACTGTCCTGGCCAGCCTTCTTCAAATGTATAATTTCTTTCATTTGCACCACCATATGTATGACTTGTTCCTAAACAAACTATTTTTTTCATTCTTCATTCCTTGTTGTTAATACACAATTTAATTTTGGACCTTTTATTAACAATTGTTTGTCTCCAGTGTCCTCTTTTAAAACTTCTAATATTGTATGTCCAGGAAATATATCATCTAACATAATTCTTGCTTGATCAATATCGCACTTTAGCAAGTCTCCAAGATCAAAACCTTTTAACTTTTTTAAATGTTTTCTTGTTGCTTTCACTTGCTTACGTACATCATCTAGGTTAACAATATCGTCTTTCATATATGTATTTAATAGTACAATAATTTTTGTAAAAAATCAATAACTTTTTATTCATTCCAAAGTCTCCATTTTGGATCTTTTGGTACCCAACCCCATGGAATAGGCCTATCAAAATCTTCTTCATCCATATCTGCCCACATTCTTTCAAACATTTTATCAATATTGACTTCTTCTTCATCATCAAATTGTTCTATTAAATGACTTATTCTTTCTCTTAATTTTTCTTTATTATATTCTCTAAGACGCTGGTAATCGTAATATTCTTTTAAATTACGATATTCCTGCTTAGAAATCATTATAATTTATGATTAGACTTAAATTCCTGTATAGCATCAATAAATGGACTTTCTAATCCATACTGTTTAGATACTGCGGCATGAATAAATTTAAATGCTATTGCAAGGTCTTGTTGGAATTCTGAATCATCAATAGGAAAATTACATTTATGCATTTCATGAAGTAACCCTTTGAATCCATATTGGCATACTGACTCAGCGGCATCCAGTTTTTGTCTATTATGCTTTTGTCTTGCTCTTTTTAAATTAATTACATTATCCATTATTACCTGCTTGTTTTAATATTTTAATTGAATCATTTATATTATACAACTCTTCTTCGAGTGATTCAACCATTTTTTGACTTGAAGAAAATTCTATTTGCGATTCTATATCCTGCCTTTCAGAATATAATAAATCTAATCTAGATTGTAGTTCTTGTTTATTCATCGTCTTCTCCTTTTATTTTATGAAAAATTTTTCCTTTTTCAATAAGATGTAATTCTTCATCAATTTTTTTAATTTCGTCTTGTAAATGATTTATGTTTTCCATTAAGCCAAGTTTCTTTCCTAATAATGACATTACTTCTGAATGATCTTTTATATTAGTTTTCATTCGTGTTCTCCTCCTGGATCACCTTCTGGTAATTTTACTTTATATGGATTGCCAAATTTGTCCCTGTATATTACAAACTCTCTAGCTCTATTATAACTATGATATCCTTCTTGGAATTTGTATCTTGCTTTCTTTACATTATGGAATTGTTTAAATGTAAAATATACTGCAAATACAACTGCAATATGACCTACAACTAATCCAGTCCAGATATCTGGTCTCATCATTCCCCAAATATATAATGTAAAGGCAGTAGACCAAACAAAACTTAATACCGTTAGCACTTGTAATCTAACTGTTTTTGGTAATGCCCTAAGATCGTTCTTTGTATCATCAAACAGTACTGTTGCTGTTGACATCATCCATTGTTTCATTTTAACCTCTTAAATAAATCCAATATTGTTGTTTTTTCTTTTTCTTCTTTTTCAAGTCTTTGTATTCTATTAATAACTAAAAAAATTATAGTTCCGCCAATTAGAATTGCAATTAGTCCTACTGCTAACATTCCAACACCGTGTGCAAGATCCATTACATTACTCCTGCGTGATTTGCCGACAGTACCATTCCAAATGTAAACATCAGAATAATATAAATTATAGGCAAGTTATCTAAAATCCACCATTTAAATTTTTTCATTGTAAGTGCCCCCAATACATTCCAAGACCACCAAATACAATCCACGTTAATATTGCGATGGCTTTAGCATTTTTATCTATAAACTTATCAAACTTTTTCTTAAATTTCTTCATTACATTTTCTCCCCAATTTCAAAACCTCTAAATCTTAAGAATCTAGGAAACCTTAAACTCCATTCATTATCAGCTTCTTGATTTTTAGTAATAGCATCTGCTCTTACTTCTACAATTTGTCCAATAAGTTTATCTTTACTAGCCCAAAACTCATCTCTGTTAGTATCACTTAACCCACTACCAACATTAACTCTAATAAACTTTCCATCATCTGTACCTTCACAAATTAATGCACCAAGTTTACCTGTGTTTCTACCTGTGCCTTCTTCTGTTGATTTAACTTCTAACGATACTTCAATAAATGGTTTTGCTTTTAACATAAAATGACTTCGCTTACATTCATATACTGCATCTCTATCTTTAATCATTATACCTTCAAAACCTTTGTCAATTGCCATGGCATTATAATCTTTAAATGTTTTCTGACCTTCTTCTGTATCAAAATTACATTCTACTTTATCTACTACAAACATATTACTATCTTCTTTTGTATCAGAAAGTAAATCTTGTAATTGCAAATGTCTATCCCAACAACCAAGTTCTGACTTACCTTGCATAAACTCTTTTAATGTTAATACATCAAATAGTGCAAACTTGGCATCTGTTGCTTCTACATTGTCTTTTCTGTGTACTTGTTTCATTAATGCTTGAAAAGAACTAGATACCATTTCACCATCTAGCACCATAGACTCTGTAAATTTACTTGCAAGTGTATCTACTATTTCTTTTTCAATATGACCAAAGTTAATAAACTGCTTACCATTTCTTGAATACATTGTAACTGAATCTGCTTCAACATCATATATAGCAAGTACTCTAACACCATCTAGTTTATAGTCTAATAGTTTTTCACCAACTAGTTTCTTTTCATGATTAGCAGAATCATGTGCCAACATACATTTAAAAACAGGTATAGTATAATCTTTGTTTACTTTTTTAACAACATTATTAATTGTTTTTTCACTTACACCACAACGTAGGTCTTTAATAAGAATACGTCTATACCACTTGTTCCATTCAGAATCATGCGAAGTATCCATTGCTTCAATAATAGCATCTCTGGCCGCATGACCTGTAAGTTCACGTTTCATTAATTGATCAGTAAGATCACAAAATTCACCCCATGGTAAACCTCTACCATCAGGACCACTTCTTTCAGGAACTTGCTTAACACCAAATGATACCATAGGATCAAGTGCTAATTTACAACCTTCAAAGAAATCAATATTTTCTTCTTCTGCTTCTCGTTTGATTACATCTTCTTTAAACAATCTTGAATTATTAGATTCAAGTTCTTCTATTACACTATATTGACTAGTATAACTCATATAACACTCTCTTCCTTTCTTAACGGTGTCATAAATTTTGGACATCCGTCATCTGTACAATAATCTTCATTTGGCTTACATGATGCTTCTGCATTAAATTCTATTCCAGGTAATGAAACTGATATAGAATTAAATTTACTTTCTTCTATTACACATTCTTCATATGAGTCGTATGATGTGCTAAAAGAAAATTCTTTTGGCTCCATTGTGTCGGTTGGAATAATAGTAAACCAAATTGTCAACAACCATTCACCCATTATTTTTTCTCCATTGTAATATCAAATGCCCATTGATCCCAAGGTTCTGTAGTTGTTGCTTTTAGCAAATTCTTAACTACCTTGTAACCAGTAAACACTTGTAACGATTCTACAATAGTTTGTGCTATATCCTCATCAATATAATCACACCACATAGTACCGTGTTCAAACCAAGGATTAATTTTTTGTTCATGTTCTATTGCAACATCATATTTTACTTGGTCCATTGCTATTTTTTCAAACGCCATTATTTGCTCCCTTCTGTTAAAATTTTAAGTCTATTAACTATTGTTTCTTTACCATTAGTATATTTGTTAATTTGATGTCCTTTTACCCAACAACTAACTTGTAAATTTGCACCAACTACAATACCGCCATTAGAAGGATTTTCAGATGAAAAAGATTTAATAATATTATTATTTTTATCTAAAAATGTTATAATATGTAAAGAACCATCTTTTACAGGTCTTACCATATCAACAATAACATCAAAAATCATTCTTTTTCTTTGCTCTCCAACAAATGAGCTTTTTTCAGCTAATTTATTTTCATGTTCTTTTCTTTTTTCTCTTTCAATTGATGAACTATAAGTATGTGGTAAAGATGCTAAAACACCAATTTGCATTGTTTTAACATTTTCACTTGCAATAATATCAAGAACTTTATCTTGAAAGTCATTACCATTGTCACCTAATCTAAGTAATAGTAAACTTTGATAATGTTCAATTTGTTCATCAGCTTTTTTAAGATCAGCTTTTGTATACTTTGGTGTAGTTGCCAAAGCCTCCATAACTCTATCTTTATTAGATTTACGTTCTCCATGAACTGCTTCAGTAGTTCTAACATATCCAAACTTACGGAAAACATTATTTGCTACTGCTAGAGCAATTTTAGTATCATATGTAGGAACAATTTTTTTCATATCACTCACTAATGACCTCCCAGTTAATATGTTTTGTGCTTAACTGTGGAAATATAGTTTTTAGCTCTTGTGTGTTAAAAAGTTTACCAGGTAAATCTGTATCTAATACATTTACAGTCTTTACTACTTTGTAAAGTGCTTCTTCTGGTTTATTAGAAAGACTTACGTTTTTAAATATAACTTTTGATGACATTTGCATCTTCTCCTGTTAATTTAGTTTATATTTTAATATAACATAGATCTAAGATCTGTCAACCAAAAAATACTAAAAAATTGGCCACTATATATAGTACTTTTTAATAAAATAGCCACTATAAATATTACTATGCTTGTACAAGATCTTAAGAAAATAGAAGTAGAATTAACCACTAGATGTAATGCTAGATGCCCAGGGTGTGCTAGAACACTAAAAGGGGAAACAAACCCAGATGTAGAACTGGCCGATATAACATTAGAAAATTATAAAAAAGTACTACACTCAAAAGAATATATACAAAACAAAGAAATTTTTTACTGCGGTGTTTTAGGTGATCCAATAGTAAACAAAGAATTTAAAGAAATATGTGAATACACATTATCTATGAATCCTAAAATTTTAATTGTTTCTACTAATGGTGGTTTACGTTCAAAAGAATATTGGTCAGAACTAGGAGCAATAAGCAAAAAAGATCCAAAGTTAGATATACGTTTTTGTGTAGATGGTTTTGCTGATACTAATCACTTATATCGAGTTGGTGTTAATTGGGATAGGCTTGTAGAAAATATGACTGCATATTCAGAAGCAGGGGGAAAAGGACAATGGGTTTATAATCCTTTTGATCATAATATTAATGATATAGAAAAAGCAAAACAACTATCTGCTAAACTTGGTTTTAAATTTACACTACGTTATTCTATGAAACAAGAAAGTACACACAAAGTTGTTAATAAAAAAACTAAAGAAGTTATAAACAACGTATCGTTAACAAATACAAAATATCAACATCCAGAATTAAAAAAACAAATAGAACAAAAAGAAGAAATTAAAAATTTAAATATTAAATGTAAACTTGTACATGAAGGTGAAATATATTTTGGTGCTAATGGGCAAATTTGGCCTTGTTGTTATTTGTATGATAACAATTGGTATAAACGTGATGATATGTTAGAAAAGTTTTCTAAATATAATTCTAATTGGAATAATTCTTTTAATCATGACATTCAAGATATATTAGATCATGAATGGTTTTCACAAATACTAAAAGATAGCTGGAATGAAAACCATCCTATGTTTTTATCAAGATGTCAAAAAAGTTGTTCTCACTTTGGTAAGAAACAACATACATTTGCTCAAATTTAATTGGCTAACGGATTTGTTGCTTTTAATCTTACTTGTTCAATTTTTTGATCTTGTAATTCATTTACTTTTGATTGGATCTCAATATCTTTAGTTGCTTTTAAGATTGTATCTTTTAATGCACTAATGTCTGCCTGGATTGCACCAATATCTGTTTCAGATTCATTTTCAAGTTTTTCTTCAATTGCTTTAATTCTATCAATTGTTTCAACTCTAATATTTGCAATCTTATCATTTACATCAGTAAGGTCTACAGTTTCATTAACAACAAAATCTTTATTTTCAATTGCTGATAATCTTGTGTTAAACTCGCCCCATGCATAAAATCCACCACCTATTGCACCAATAACACCAATCAAAGATGCCCATTGTGTAAGTTTATTAATTACGTTCATTTCTAAGTACCTCTATTTCGGCTTCAAGCCTACTAATTTTATCATTTACTATATTTAGTTCTTGTTGATGCTGTGCTATAGGATCATTGCCCGTATATGCTGTTAGTGTAACATCTTGGTATATTGATCTACCGTAAGCATCTAATATGGTATCTTCTGCATACCAATCTGGATTATCTGGAATTTTTCTTGAATCATAAAACTGTTGATTTGTATATTCTGACATATCTGGTTGTTCTTCAATCATTGCTTGTTGTGTTACTAGCGATACAACTTTTAATTTTTGATCAATAGTTTTTAATTTTGATTCTAACTTTTTAATAATTCTATCAACTTTTTTAGCTATTTCACTAACTTCAGATTCTATACTATCGGTATCAACACTTGTATCTGCACCATCTTGTTCATCAGCGGATGCTTCCTCGTTACCGTCCTCCACTGACTCTTCCTCATTACCAGTGGACTCTTCTTGTTCAGTTGTTTCACCCTCTTCATTTTCGCTAGACTCGGTTTCACTCTCTGTGCTTTCAGTTTCCGTTTCTGACGGTTCAGACTCTGTTGATGTTTCAGTACTAGGTTCATTTTCAGTTGGTTCCGTTTCTGTAGTTGGTTCTGATTCTGTTTCAACTGTTTCTTCACTAGTATTTACTGTTTCTGTTTCTGTTGTAGGTTCTTCTTCTACTACTGAACTTTCTTCAACTGGTGCTTCTTCTTCAACTGTTGGTTCTTCTACAGTAGGTTCTGATTCTGTAGGAGTTGAAAATTCTTCTGTTATCATTTCTGTTACTGATTCAAAAAACTGTTCTTCTGTAATACCTTCTTCAACTAATGCTTCTTCAAACGTTTCTTGTAAACCTTCTTCTTCAAGTAATGCTGTAAAGTTTTCTTCAAATGATTCTTGAAATGCTTGTTCTTCAATCTCTACTGTAGGTTCTTCTATTGTAGGTTCCACTACTTCAACTGTGGGTTCTTCAATAGCAATTTCTTCAACACCTTCCACTATTTCTTCTACAGGAATGTTTTCAATAATGTTTTCCACTTCTTCAATGGTTTCTTCTGCTTCTTCAATTTCTTCCTGTGTTTCTTCTGATATAGGTGGTGTTGGTGAATAGTCTATATCTGCCAGCGTCATTTCCAATGCCGCACCTATTAAATTTGGTCCTTGTAGGCTACTAGTGTTACTTGAATTATTGCCATCTGTACCTGTCCATTGCCAGTCAAAGTTTCTAGAACCTTCTCCTGTGTAGGTCACTGTGTCTTCGTGTATGGCTGTGTTATTATAGTAACCAGCGTCTGTGTTCCTCTGTTGTTCCACTGTGGCTAACACATTACCACTGGCATCTTTGATCTGTACTCTTACTGTGAATGTGTCTCTTGAGCCAGCAGATGATCCACATCTATAACTTGATCCTGTCCATTCACAGTTCTGCGTTTCTGTTGTTGACTTTAGTGTGACACCAC
>CETI01020097.1_pt1 | contig 68002 bp, 68 predicted proteins | sample 361441 | NCBI WGS metagenome assembly CETI01 (sample SAMEA2622478, study PRJEB7988) | marine metagenome | biome: marine biome (ENVO:00000447); feature: deep chlorophyll maximum layer (ENVO:xxxxxxxx); material: "saline water (ENVO:00002010), including plankton (ENVO:xxxxxxxx)" | depth 90 m | reverse complement strand
AGGGAAATACGGGTTTAGTTCCTTTAGATGATGCAATTAAAACAACATTGAATGATGGATATATTCACCATATCCCAAGACTTATGGTGATAAGTAATATTATGAATCTTTGCGAGGTTGATCCAAAAGAGATATATAAATGGTTTATGGAGATGTATGTTGACTCATCAGAATGGGTAATGGTGCCAAATATTTTTGGGATGGCAACTTATGCAGATGGTGGTCTAATGTCAACAAAGCCATACACATGCGGATCTAATTATATTTTAAAAATGAGTAATTATAAAAAAGGCGATTGGTGTGATACTTTAGATGGTCTTTATTGGAAATTTACTGAAAAAAATAGAAAATTTTACGAATCTAATCCAAGACTTTCGATGCTTGTTAGAAATTTAGATAGGATGGATAAAAAAAGAAAAGAAAATATATTTAGCAAGGCTGAAGAATTTATAAATACTAATACTTTATGAATGATGAAAAAATTTGTAAAACTTGTAATAAATCTTTTTCTTGGAGAAAAAAATGGAAAAGAGATTGGAAAAATGTTTTATATTGCAGTAAAAGATGTAAAAAAAATAAGTTAAAATCTTTTGATTAATATTATAAAAAATAACTTAGAATCAAAATAATGGCTTTACTTAAATTAGCTCACTTAAAAAACAAATATGATTTAACTATTACAAAAATAGCTCATGTAGGAGCACACAAAGGTCAAGAAGTAGAAGAGTATTTAGATGTTTTCCCAGATGTTGAAATTAATCTATTTGAACCACAAAAAAATTTGTTTCAATATTTAGAAGATAAATTTGGTAATCAAAAAAATATAACTTTACATAATTTTGCCCTAGGAAGTTTGAATGATTCTTCTACTATGTTCATTTCAGATAATGAGGGACAAAGCTCCTCCTTTTATAAGCCCAAAGTACATTTAGTTGAACACCCAGAAGTTAAATTTCATGAAAATAATTCAATTTTCGAAATTAAAGTTTTAGATGAATTAGGAATTAAAAATATTGATTTTTTAAATATAGACACCCAAGGGTTCGAGTTGGAAGTCTTAAAAGGTTCAGCGAATGTATTAAGTGAAGATGTAAAGTATATAATTCTTGAGATAAACAAGAAGGAACTTTATGAAGGATGCCCACTTGTGAAAGACATAGACGCTTATTTAAAAAAATATGAATTTATAAGAACGGATACTCATTATTGGATGGATTCATACTCCTGGGGGGATGCTTTTTATATAAAAAGAGATTTAATTAGTTCTAAAAGATTAATTTTCTCTGTTTTAAAAAATAATTTATACAGCATAGAAGGTCTCTACAGATTTTTAATACTTATTAGAAATATTATTTGGCAATTAAGAAATAAAACAAGGTAAAGCCAAAAGACATTTCATTTACATCAGCTTTACGAGAGTCAATTATATTATGAATATTTCCAAAAGTATTTTTTTAATATTTTAACTTCGCACTTCCGTAAGAAATTAATTAATTATTAAAATCCCAGTATCTTGAACCTTGTTTTTTGAATAATATTTATCATTAAACTCTTTAAAATTCCATTTTTTATATTTCTGCTCATCAAAAAATTTTTTTACATCTAATAATCGTTTATCCCAAATATTATCAATAACAATTAAAGTATCTTTATTGGAATATTTAGAGATTATTTTAAAGTCATTTTTTATTCCCTCGTAACTATGGTCTCCATCAATAAAAATCAGGTCGTAATATTTAATTTTATTTTTACTAGAAACTTCTGATAATATATCTAAATTTAATTCAACTATTTCATTATTTTCATATTGATGATTAGGATAAACAAATTTTGAACTTTCTATGTCTTCAGTGTCTTTTGTTTTATATGGGTACCAAAAATTTGGAACAACTCTTTCATTATCAATTATTGCCCTTTGTTCGTCGTTATTATGACCACCTTTGATTATGTCAAAAGTAATAACTACACCTTCAGAATTTATTCCATAATTGTCATCAATAGCTTTTGCTATTTGATTGCTAGTTTTGTAATGATACGAGCCTATTTCGAGTACATTTCTTGCATTGGTTAATCTCGTGAGTGTATATAAACATTGGGTACAGTGAGTATTCGCTCCTTCATAATCTAATCCTTCCAAAACACCGTGCTCAGGTCCAATGTCAAAATAGAAACTTTCAAATTCGTTTTTAACTAAATCAATCAAATCTTGATAGTTGCTTATTTTATTCTTTTTTAAGATAAGAAAGGATGACTGATAAATTTTTCTAATAACTTTTAAAATTTTTATTTTTATCCTTAATGACAAACTTCTCATTAAGGATAAGGTTAGCAAAAATTTTATATTTTATTATTTATAGTTTGTCTTAGCGGTGTTCAGAGTAAATTTTTTAATCTTTTTTTTAAATAATTTTTAGAAAAATTCAAGTATCTTTTGTACTCTTTTCTAAAAGATTCAAAGTTGTGTTTTTCACTATAAGTACTTTCAAAATAAAAAACTTGTTCTATATTTTCAAACCGCTCTTCCATTGTTACACCTCTCCAAAAAATTTCTTTAAAAATGTCAATAGGTATTGTGAAAAATTCATCTCTAAAAGAGTCGCTCCATTTTTGAAATAAGTAATCAAAATTTAAAAATAATTTAATATCATTCATTAAAAAAAAATTTGAAAAATTGGTTATTAAATTGTGAGAATTGTAAGTCAGATACTTTAGTACCATATTTCTAGATCCGTTAATGGACAATCTGTAAAGACTTTGTGAATTGATAAAATCCGAGAATTTTTTCCTAGAGGATCCAATAACAAAATCTCCAAATACGTACGGAGAATTGTTATAAAACTCACTTACCAAAATTTTTTTATCAAGTTCTTCTTCCATTTCGGTGATCCATTCCCAGAAAATAGCTGGTAAAAGCTGGTCAGTTCTAATTTTTATAAAATAATTTATATTTTCATTAGTACTTAATACTTTGAACCCTTCTTCAATCGTATAAAATTGTCTTTTTTGATTTAGGTAATCAAAGTTATATGGATCTTTGCTTTTATGTTGTGCTATTTCAAGATTATCAATTTCGACATCTGTATCCCAACCTGAATGAACTATATTTTCCCTTGGAATAAAATTTTCGATTATCAACAAATTTTCTCTTATAGTTTTTTTGGAATCAAATCCTTCTGGATTATCATTTTTACCACCGCTACCAAAAGAAACAATTGGTCCTTGAATAATGACACCAAAATTTTTTTTCATTAATTAAAGACTATCATTTTCAAAACATGATTGAGATATTTCATTTACTTTCATAGTCCTTAAGACACTCATCACTAATAAGATCAGCTTTACAAGAGTCAATTATATTATGAAGATTTCCAAAAGTATTTTTTTCAAAATATGGAATTGAAATATCAATGACAAGTATCAAAATCAAAATAACTTTGATATAGCTGTATTTTAAAGAGTCCTTAATATTGTAAACTATAAATATTGTAAATACAGCTAAGAGAATAAATAGATATTTGTTATTTTCAATAAATATACCTATTAATAAAATCAAAATACTTAAATCAATATTTGAGTTTATGATATTAAAATTTATGAGATAAATAATACAGAGAAGCAAAAGAATTATAAAGTGTTGTGTGTGCCTCATCCATTTTGTTGTATTAAATAACCAGAACCAAATATAGGAAAACAACACAGAAGAAATTATTGGTATTGTAATTTTTCCAAAAAAAGTATCTATAAGTTCATTATTTCTAAATAAGATTATTAAAAATAGAATCGGAACAATAGCCAATCTTATTTTATCTAAACTATTCCAACTAGAAAATTCAGAATAAATAAAAGAATTCAAAATACTGTCAATAAAGTTTTGCTCCCCCCTTGGTGCCCCAGAGCTTTGATGATTAGTTATGAAATAAAATTGATCAATTATATATTTAAAAGCATTCCCTTCCTCATATTTGAAATTAACTAATAATAGCCATGTAGATAGAGGAATTATAAAAAATTTGAAGTCTTTAATTATATTTTTTATCTTTTTTTCATAAAGCATAATTGCGATATAAAAACCAGCAAAAGGCACTAAGTTTAAAAGTTTTCCATAAAATATAGAGATGCTAAAAAGTATCATAGAAACCCCTCTTAACTTAGGAAATAAAAATATAGCATTAACAAAAACTATTAAAGAAGGAATTTCTCCTAATGAATACAAAGATCCTTGCCACCATGGAATAAGAACTAACGACAGGCCGCTAATAAAAAATAAAAATTTGAAATCTGATTTATATAATTTTGCTATTAAGCAAATAAAAATTATCTGTAATAAGTAGACCCAAAAGAAGTTAGATATTCTTGAAATAATTAGTTTGTCTGTAATATTCCATGCAATTACACTTCCAACTGCTGAAATTGGACCGGAAGTAAGGTTAACATTATAATTTCCACCAAGGAATCCTGCAGATATAAAACTTAAATTTTTGAAGAAATTTAAGTTTGCAGTTATAGATATATACTCATCAATAAATGGAGGTATTCTTACACTTTTCGTTCTTATGTAGTCAAATAAAAAATAATTCTGGATAAGGAAAAGAGGAAAAATTCCAAAACGTAATTTTTTACTAAAATTATAATTTTTTATTTTATTAATTGCTATTTTCGATTTTGAAATTAACTTATTGTGGAATTTAATCCTAATAAGCTTATATAAAGAAAAAAGCCCTATCAAAGTTATAGAGAAGATTATTAAGATGTCAAAAATTGTTGTTACTGAAGGCATAAAACCACCTTCTACATAATGTAAACATTCAGAAAATGAATTTACTGTTGCAGCATTTCCCCAAAAATTATATAAATTTAGAGGTATAAAATTTGGATCAACTTCAAATATATGATTAGAACCGGTTATCATTTCTTTTTTGAAACCAACTGGTGTTTGACCACATATTAATTCGATTTCAGAAATGCTCATTAAAATAGCAACTTCATGTTAGTTTTAATTATATTAAGAAATAGAATTTTGGAATTAATAAAAAACCTAATTATTCTATCTCTTTTACGTTAGGACCAGTTGAGGTAATATTTAAGACAGGATCTATAATTTTTTCATACAAAGATAAGTTTTTAATTCTATAATTTTTCCAGTCTCCAAAGTATGGTCTATAAATATCAATAACACCGGCAATAGCGTCAACTCCACTTCCTATGCACACAAGTGGTGCTCTAGAGATTTTTTTTAAGTCATTTAATAAAAAGTTTTGAGAATGCCCGATACCTAATAAAAATATTTCTGCATCAGATTCTGAAACTTGTTTTGAAATTTTTCTATATATCTTTTTTGCATCATTTACAGCGCCAGTTTGTTGAATAGGGATAAGATCTGTAAATTGATCTATTCCAAGGTAATCTTTGTACTCATTTCTTTGCATCAATTCATGAAGAATTTCAAGTTTTACTTCATTTCCAATAATTGCAATTTTTTTAAATTCTTTAAAGAACCATTTATTAGCTACGCTTCCGTAAACATATTCACCTGGATATGTAACCTCTCTATTAATTACTTTATTAAATAAATGAAAATTAAAAATTTCACATAAATAGTAATCTGCATTATTTACATTTTCTAACATCTTTTTTCTATTAATTGGTATAAAGGTTTTTTTTAAATCTCTTTTTCCTGGCTTTGCAGAACCAACAGTTTCGTTAGCAAGCAAATAATAATCACCGTCACCAAATTTATAATAGGTTTTGCTTTTATTATTTTTGGATTCATAAATTAAATTATCTTTGAAATCTAGATATTTTTCTTGAAAATCAGGATAAATATTTTTGTCAAAGTAGGCTTCTAATGGTTCCAAGTAAGAAGTTTTACTAATTTCATAGTTTGAATGCATAAACAAATATTAGTATATGAAAAGAAAGTAGTTATTTATATGCACAAAGAAAATTATGACTCAGTAGTTCTTGGCAGGGGCCCCCTCGGAATTTATACTTCGAATAAGCTGATAAAAAAAGGTCAAAAAGTATTAAATATTGATTCAGGAATAGGTCTTAAACTTCTAAGAAATCAAATAGTTTTAAAAAGTAATATTAAGTGGAATGATGTTGAACAAAAGCCTTCATTAAACATGAGAGCAAGCAAATATCACTGGACAGGTGCTTGTATGTCTTGGCCGAAAGATCTTTTTCAAAATGGTGTAGGGCAAAATAAAATTCCAATAAAATATGAGGAAATGGAAACTTCAATTAATAACGTAGCTACTGAGTTGAAATTAGAAAATTTTAACTTTGCTCTTAATAAGCCACATTATGAAATAGAAAACTTAACAAATTCTGAAAATTTTGAAATGCTTTACGCAATTATCACAAAAGACTTATTTTTTAAAAATCTCTTTGAATTCTGTAATGCTAGTAAAAACTACACTTTTTTAGATAACCATATCGTTGAGCATATTGAGCCGTTAGAAAAAAGCATAAGAATTTCCTTAACAAATTATGAAAATAAGAAAAATGTAGATTTAATTGCGAGTAATCTTTTTCTTTGTTTGGGTAGTATTGAAAATACAAGGACACTTTTGAAGTCTGTACAATATTTAGATATCAATTTAGAACATTTAGGTAAAAATTTAACAGACCATGTTTCAGCAAAAGTAGCAGATATACATACTCCAAATATTAAAAAATTTAAATCACAATTTCACTATATAGATGAAACAGATAATTCAAAATTATGGCCAAGGCTATCATATAAAAAAAATAATTTAGCGCATTCATTTATTTACGCTGATTCCTTTCATAAAAGAAAAGGATTAAAAAAAATTAAAAATATTATTGATAAAAAAAGCAACAAAGCTCAACTCAATATATTTTTTGAAAAAGAGCCAAGAGAAAGTTCATTTCTAGAGCTTTCCAAAGAAAATAAAGAAAAATTAGAAGTCAATTTTGTATTTGAAGAATCAGAATTAGAGAGTTTAAAGTTAATTAAAAATGAATATATTACTTTTCTTGAACACAATTATAAAAATATTTATATTGATGAAAAAAAAGAATTTAACCATTCTCCAATGAGCTATATTGAAAGCACAAATCATCCATGTGGAACTACTAGAATGTCAGAGGATAAAGATAGCGGAGTTGTAAACAAGTATTCACATTTATGGAATCATGGAAATATTTTTATTTATGGAACATCCGTATTTACAAGAGCGACAAATATTCATCCCACTTTTGCATCAATGACCTTAGCTGATTTCTCAATAGAAAATATATGATAATAGTAAAAATCGCTGGAGGATTAGGAAATCAACTTTTTAAATTAAATCAGGCATTGGAATTAAAAGATAAATATCACTCTACTTTTATAGATCTTGATCAATTTAAAAGAGATCGATTTGATAGAAAATATCATTTTCAAAATAGACTGAGCCAAGTTAAAGTCATAAATCCATATTTAAAAAATGGAATTTTCAAATTTCAAAAGATTTTATCTGCACTAAATTTATTTCAATTTTATGAAGAACACATTGATGATTTCACAATAATAGATAAGAAACCTATAAGTTATTTATCTGGAAGTTGGGAAGAAGAAAAAATTCCTACAAGTAAAAATTTGAATACATTTAGAAACTTATTCCCAAAAGTCGACATGAAAAGAGATAACGAAGTATGTGTACACTTTCGTATAAAAGACTATTCTATAAAGCTTGATAATGAATATTATATGAAATCTTTAGAAGAATTTCCCAGTAATTATGTGTTTCACTTGTTTTCTGATGATATGGATTATTTAAATTCAGAAGCTAAGAAAATATTTAAAACAAAAAATTTTGAAATTAAAGATATAAAAGACGAGATTATTGCTTTTTCAGAGATGATGTCATATAAAAATTATATATCTAGTAATAGCACTTTTAGTTGGTGGTCAATAATGTTGAACAACCACGAATATCTTAGAGTCACAAATCCAAAAGTTTGGATGGACGATTATGATTATAAAATATACAGACCTACCAACTGGATATTGATTTAATTTATCGAATACAATACATTTTAATTTTAATTAAATTGTTTTAAATTTTGTTATAGTCGTCTTATGAAAAAATTATTAATACTATGTTCATCAATTTATGTAAAAAAACCAATTTTTTATAAGCACTCAATTAATTTACAATATGGAAAAGACAGAGTTGACCAATATATAGAAGGCTTCAAATCTTTAAATGAAAACAAAGTTTATAATTTTTTTGATAGCAGTCTTATAATTGACAACACTACAAATAAAATCGTAGATTCCAATATTTTAAAAAATATTCCAGAAAATATAATTAAAAAATTGAACAAAAATAATAATAAAGGTCTTTACAACAAGGGTGCAGGAGTAATTGAAAGTTTATTAACTGCCAAGGAAATTATTTCAAAGCATGACAGGGTCTTTTATTTTGAACCAAAACTTAATTTACAAGATGTAAGCATTGTTGAGAAATATTTTGAAATTAAAAAAAATATTTTTTATACTTTTGAAAATGATAATCAAGTAAAAAGTGGCTATTTTTGGTCTTCTGCTGTTGACTTAGTGGAATTTATAGGTTCTATTAATTTAGATAAAATGATTAAGGAAAAAAGGAACCTTGAAAAACTATTGTATGATTTTTATATTAAAAGAAATACAGAGATTATTGAAGGCGATTGCTCACTGTGGAAAGATTCTGGAAATAATGAATGGATCAAATATTAGAAGTTCATATAAACAAAATAATTTCGAAATAGAGTTTGAAACAATATGTAATAAATTTAAACCTGAAAGCATTTTAGAAATAGGATTGCTAGATGGATATTCTTTAGAGTTGTTTGAAAAATATACATTAAAATCAACACAAATTAAAGGCGTAGATATATTTGAAGATTATAAATTTAAGAATGCTGATAAAGACTATCTAATTCAAAAATTTATAAACTATAAAAATGTAACAATAGAGAATGGTGACTTTTTTACTTATTACCAAAAAAAAGAAGAGTATGATTTAATTCATATAGACATATCTAATGATGGAGATATTTATAAATTTGCGATTGAAAATTATTTAAATTTAGCCAACAAAGCTTTACTTTTAGAAGGAGGATCTCAAGACCGTGATAAAGTAGAGTGGATGATTAAATATAATAAAACACCAATAAATGAATATTTGAAAAAAATTAGTAGCAATATAGACTTTAAGATAATTCAAAAATTTCCATCCATGACAGTTATAAGTACTCAATGAAAAGTGGTTAGAATAATATAGTGAACTCAAATATTCCATTATTTAAAGTATTTATGTCTGAGGAAGCAATTAGCAGTTCCTCTGAAGTTTTGAATTCTGGTTATATTACACAGGGGCCAGTTGTAGAAGATTTTGAAAATTTATTAACTAATTATTTTAATCAAAATAATTTTACAACAACAAATTCAGCAACATCTGCTATTCACTTAGTAATACACATGTTAAAAAACTATGGGATTGGAGATGAAAAAATAAAAATTGAAAATTCGGAAGACCATATCATAACAACACCCTTAACATGTACTGCAACAAATTGGCCTATTTTATTGAATGATGTAAATATAAGGTGGGTCGATGTAGACGAACAAAATTGTAACATTAATTTAGATGATCTTGAGACAAAGTTAAATAAAAATACGAAAGCCTTAATGCTAGTTCATTGGGGAGGGTATCCGATTGATCTAAATAGACTTAAAGAGATTCAAGATAATTTTTATAAAAAGCATGGATTTAAATTTATCATTATCGAAGATTGTGCCCATGCGTTTGGAGCAAATCTTAACGGTCAAAAAATTGGTACATTTGGTAATGTTTCCACTTTTAGTTTTCAAGCAATTAAACACTTAACAACGGTTGATGGCGGGGGCGTTATATTTCCAAACAAGGAAGACACTGATAGAGCAAAATTACTTAGGTGGTATGGAATTGATAGAAACGAAAATAGAAAAGATTTTAGATGCGAAGAAGATATTAGTGAGATAGGTTTTAAATTTCACATGAATGACGTAAATGCCTCTATAGGAATTAGTAATTTTGAACATGTTAAGAACAATCTTTTAGGTAAACATATAGAAAATGGTAATTATTTTACAGAAAATCTTAAAAATATAGACGATATAGATCTTTTAAATTATACCGAAAAAGAAGTACCTTTTTGGATATATACCTTAAAAGTAAACAATAGAGAGAGATTTATGAATAAAATGATGGATAAAAATATAGTAACAAGTAGAGTACATGAAAGAAATGATATCCACTCCTCAGTTAAAAAGTTTAAAACCTCACTTCCAATATTAGATAAATTAGTAGAAACAATGGTTTGTATACCTGTAGGCTGGTGGGTAACTAATGAGCAAAGAGATTATATTATAGATACTATTAAAAAAGGATGGTAGTTTAAAAATCTAACCATTCCGGATTGTCTAAGTACCACTTAACTAACTTCTCAAATCCAGAATCAACTGAAAATTTTGGCTCCCAGCCTAGTGATTTTATAAACTCATCACTTAATGCATATCTTAAATCATGACCAGGTCTTGTTGAGTGAAAATCTACCATTTCATAATTTAAATCAAATCCTGAATATTTAGCTATTAATTGAGCAACTTCTAGGTTGTCTAACTCATCAGTGCCAGGAATATTAACTTTTGGACACTTTGCACCATATTCATCAAGAGATTTGCCTATAATTTTGTCTTTGTTGTTAATAATAAAATATACTGCATCAGCAACGTCTTCAGCGTACACATAATGCCTGCTGCCAGGTTTTGTTTTTGTTTTGTCAGAATGGATAGTTATTTTATCACCATTTTTTAATTTCCATAAGGTGTTAGGTATATATTTTTCAGGATGTTGTCTTTCCCCAAAGACATTCATTGTATGTGTTATGATTACTGGTAAACCATAGGTATTTTCAAAGGCTATCGCCAGCTCTTCTCCACCAGCTTTTGATGCACTATAGGGATTTGTTGAGTTATATCTATCCCACTCTTTGAAATTTACACCTTCTGGGGCTGGGCCAAAAACTTCATCTGTACTGAAATAAACGAAAGTTTCAAGAGTATCTAAATTTTTTGCATAGTTTAATAAATTTGCAGTCCCAACTACATTGTCTAAAACAAAAGTCATGGGCTCTGTAATTGATCTATCAACATGTGAAGAAGCAGCTAAATGGAAAATATGTTCAACATCTCTTATTTGACTTTCAATTAAATTATTAACTTCAGATTTTAAATCATGATAAATAATATTTACTCTTTTTCTATCATCTTCAGTAAAATCTTGAAGCATGTGATGGAACCTATTCAGATTTCCTGAGTAATCTAATCTATCTATACTAACTATTTCCCAATCAGTATTTTCTAGTAGGTATTTGATTAATATATGACCAATAAATCCTGCTCCACCTGTAACTAGTACTTTTTTTGACATCTCTAACATCATACTATTAAAAAATTAAATAATGAAGGGAAACTTTTCTATGGCCATTTCAAATAAGTTTTGAAGAATACATTTTATGACGTTTAATTAATAGTTATTATTAATTTTGATGATAGTTTGTATTGGAGATAGTCACAGCTCTGTTTTTTCTGAAGAAGAAAAAATAGTAGGAGTGTGGCCAAAAAAAGAATATAAAGTATTAAGTAGATTTAAGCCAATAAGAATAGGTCCTTCTACTGCATATAATCTATTTAAAAAAGTAAATTTACTTGATGATGTCTTGAATAAAACTTTATACTTTTCAAAAGATTATGCATTATTTTGTTTTGGAGAAGTCGATATAAGAGCGCACTTAATAAAACAATCAAAATTACAAAATAAAGATGTAGGATTATTGACAAAAGAATGTGTAGTTAGATATGTCGAGGCCATTAAACTTGTTAAACCTAAAAGAAAAATACAAAAAGCTATTTTTGGACCAATTGCTAGTTGGTCCTTAGATAAACCATATGATGGTCCTTCGCATGGTACAAATTTAGAAAGAAACTTTGTGACAAAAGTTTTTAATCAGGAACTTGAAATTTTGTGCGAAGAGAATGATATTAAATTTATATCGATTTTTGAAAGTTTGTTAAATAAAGATGGAACAACAAATTCGATATATTTGGATGATATGGGTGCAGGAATTCATTTAAATCAAAAAGCAATGCCACTCATTATCAAAGAAATGAAATTGAAATCTTTATTGTAATTTTTTACTCTGCAACCTCTTATCTGCCGTAATAATCATCTAAACAGTCTGTTGTTTCAAGAGAATTCTTGCAGCTTTTAATACTAATTTCAAAAGTATCAAGTCGTCTAACCTCATTAATAACATTTAATTGATTCAAAGACATTAATGCAACTAAGAAAAACAAGAATGTTACTTTTCCAATTTTTGAATTTTTGTAAATTAAAATAAATGTTAATAAAAATAGATAAAGGCCCATTAAGTAGATTGAGCTTAAAAAGAATGAATATATTATTAATGATGTAACAAATGAAAATTTATTTGTAAATTTACCAAAAAGTAAAAAGTAAGAATTAAAGATTAAAACAAAAGTAGTAAATAGTCCGCTGTAAATAATTGATTTTGCTGGGCTCAATAACCAAAACCACAAATAAATGGACATAAGAGGTAATATGATTTGCAGCTTTCCAAGCTTATGTATTAAAGGCATTTTTTTTGTACTGTAAACAATATATACAAATAAAAGTGGAGCAATCATCACTCTTAGAAAATCAGCAATTCCCCACTCAACAACTTCTGACCCTATAAAATTATTAATTATTGATCTTATAGATAGGTTAATTTCCCCTCCACTAGGGTGTTTAAAATAATGTTCGTAATACTCTCTAAAATATTGAACTAGGTTATATTCAGAAAAAGTTAAAACTAAAGCTATCCATAATACTAAAGGCATTAAAGCAAAAGGAATATCTCTTGCTATTTTTACAAATGACTTTTCATAATAGATAGTCCCAAGATAAAACCCTGCAAACATTAGAACAGTTAAAAAATCACCAAAAAAAACTGATAAGCTCATTAAAAATAAGGCCAATTTTCTATTGTTGTTGAATAATAAAATAGAATTTATAAAAATAACAGCACAGATTGTTTCTGGAAGTAAATATAGAACGCTATACCACCAAGATGTGTTTGTTAAGCTAAACAAAATTAAAGTAGTCAATATTAAAAGATTTAAATTTAGTTCAATTTTTAAAGTTCTAAAAACAACTATTGATAATCCAAGTGATAAAAAAATAAGATAAAGTAAATTACTAAATCTTAAAACATAAATATCTTCAGAAAAAAACCAGCTAATTATTCCCCCAACTGAAGATAGAGGTCCAGCTGTTAATTTTGGACTGTAACTAACAAAATACCTTGTTTCAAAAGGTCCTATAAAATTAAAATTGTTATAGTAGAAGTTTAAATTTGAGACTAAAGATACAATCTCATCATTCCAAGGCTTTAGTGTTTTTGTTCTAAAATATGCAGAAATTCCAAATAAAAAAATAGAAATGCAAGAAATTATTTTTAATAAAAATGAATTCTCAATTTCTTTATTTATTTGATTTAAATTCATTTACTTTTCATTGATGATTTTATAATTATTTACTATTTTTGTATCTAACTCTACACTAGCTTCTGTGCATTCAATATTTATCCAGCATTTTTCACCATCAACAGGTTTTACTCCCCATCCATCATTAGTCATATATTCTATTTCTGTAGGTTTTAGTAACCTATTTTCTATTGGATTGTCTAAAAATTTACCGTAATCAGAAATTCTCGGGGTCAAAACAACAGTTCCTATAAATAATAAAAACAAAGGAATACTTAGTGACTTTTCATTTATATTAAATTTCAACTCGTCTATTAAAGATCCTGAGATAGAGAATATAAATAGGAATAGACCTATAAAGAATCTTGGAGTTGGCGCACTGAAAAAGTAAATTAATAGATTTGAAAAAATAAATAAAACAATTAAATAATTAATTTTATTTTCTAATTTTTTTCTATTAAAAAATAAAATTAAAAATATAACAATTATTAAATAAGAAAAGAAAAAATTTAAGAAAATTGAATAGTCTATCTTTTTTGATGAAAACCTTACAAACCATTCAGGAATATTTTGACCTATGGTGTATGAATTGTGAAACTCTCTTGTTTCTAAAGTTAAAAAGTCTGTTCTTGTTGAATACCAAGGAGTGTTAGTGAAACAAGAGAGATTTATTGGATATATCAAGCATCCTGTCTTTAAGTAAGACTTAACTAGCCACAATACTCCAAGAGAAATTGGTAATAATACAATTTTTAATTTTTCTTTAAATAAATTATCTTCGTTCATAAAATTAAAAAAGTAAAATATATACACAATCATTAAACCGTACCCATATATCTTCATTTCAATTGCAAACAATATTAAGTTAGAAATTATGAAGAAATTATAAAATTCATAATTCTTGTTAATAATTAAATAAAAAAGGAATGCACTACTTAAGAAAAATATAATTGCAAAATTATTATCGACCTTGCCTATTCCTTGAATATTTAGAAATCCGTTATTTCCACCATTAAAACCAAAATTATCTAGAAGACCATATACAAGTAAAAAGACACCAGAAAATTTGTAATATTTAATTTTGCTCTTAAAAATAAAGAAGTAGACAAATGAATAAAAGGCATTTAAAAAAGCAAGATTAACAAAATGTAGAAAAATAAAATTTTCACCCATCCAAAAGTTAGCAAGTATGTATTCATTTAATGTTGAATATCCTAAGGGTAAGTATATATTTTGAACTCCAAGTACAATTTTTTCATTAATAATCCAATTTTGTATATTTAAGTGATATAACGCAGCATCATAATGAAATCCAACAGAATAACTACTGACACCAAGAACAACTGGAACGACCAAGTTAGTCACTAATAATTGTTTTATATCTAAATCTTTTGTTTTTTCTTTGAAATTAAACAAAATGAATATAAGTAAGAAAATAAAAATAACGTTATTTTTAATTGGAATAAAGAAATTAGCTACAAATGAAATATTTCCTATAAGAAAAAAGGTTATTATTGGAAAGAAATATTCGATGTTAATACCAAAAAAGTTTTTAATTTCTTTTTTATTACTAAAGTCTCTAAAGAAAATAAATAAACCTCTACCAATGAAGAATATTAAATTATAGAAAACAAAGTTTTGAATTATTAACATTACTAACTATTTTATCTAATAAATCTTAATTTAAACACAATAAATAATGCTTCAAGAATAATCTTATAGTTCATTTTTGATTCTCCTTCACGTCTTTCATGAAAAATAATAGGAACTTCTTTAATTGTTAATTGTTGATTATAAGCTCTTGCACTCATTTCAATTTGAAAACCATATCCATCAGAAGTTGTTTTACTATAATCAATTTTTTCTAAAGCATCAGAAGAGTAGATTCTAAAACCACTTGTCATATCATGAACTTTGGTGCCAGTAATGATTCTTGCATAAATGTTTGCAAATTTTGATAAATTTTTTCTTAAGCTACTCCATCCCATAGACCCACCACCTGAGATGTATCTACTTCCAATAATTACTTCAAAATCGTCAATAAAATTTATCATATTTTTCAAATCATCAATTCTATGGGAAAAATCTGCATCCATTTGAATTAAGATGTTATACCCTTTATCTATTGAATATTTAAAACCATCTCTATATGCTGACCCTAAACCAAGTTTTTTTGGTCTTTCAAGAATATCAATTCTTTGATTTGAGCTCATTAACTTTTTAACAATCGAAGAAGTATTATCTGGAGAATTATCATCTACAACTAATATATCAACATCAAAGAATCCAATTTTTTCGATAATTTTTGCAATATTGTCCGACTCATTATAAGTAGGAATTATTACTATATTTTTTTTTATATTCACTTTTTAAGTCTACCCTTGAAAGTTATTTTTTATGCCTACCCAATCTTTTAAAGGCAAATCTTCAGATGAATCTCCCTCATCTTTATACCATTTTAATGGGAAAACAACTTCTTTTGAATTTGACAACCACGCACCCCACCAGCTGAATGTACTATTTGCAATAATATGTTTTTTACATGATTTCATAATGTACAGATCAAGAGGAGTAGAATTTTTTGTTATTTCACTTATTAATTTAAAATTTTCAGAACGATAAAGATCTTGTTGTTTAAACCAATTAGGATCATCAGTAAATACAAAATATTGTTTATCTTTACCAAAGTAATCAATAGCGTTTTGATAATAATTTAGATCCAAAGAGAAATGGTTTGGGTTTGTTATATAATCACCTCTTCTTATATGAAGCGAAATTGGGCTAGTTGACTTAGGCATAAGCCTATTCCCTAGAGTTAAAATTTTTTTCTTAAATTTAAAGTCTTCTCTGATAGTATTTTCAATATTTTCAAAATATTTTGGGGATTGAAAATAACCTTGTAGCTGTATATTATCTGGACAATTATTAAAAAGTTTTTCATCAAAGAGAGTGCTTTCTGCACTCAGTAAATCTTTAAAGTTTGAAAATTTTATTTGTCTTCTAGCAACTGAACTAAGTTCAAAATATTTAAATAAGAAATGGTTTTGATATTTATATTTTGTTATCTTTTTAAAAGCTTTATATAAAAAAGGACTCTTTTCCAGCCCTAAATAGCTTGGTGGCATTAAATAGTCATAACCATTATTTCTTGCGATTCCTTTAAGTGCAGCAAACTTAAACATTTGATTTCCAAGCTCTCCAGGTGACGCTAGATAATCAAAAGCTATCATTTTTTATTCCTTTACTGATAGATTTACTAAAGTATTGTTTTCCATAAAGTATTTAAAGTCAATTATAACAACGAACAACTACTGTTTTTTTAATCCTATCTAAATAACAGTTATGAAATTATAATATGATAGCAATGCTCAAAAGCTCTAAAAGAGAATTAATCTTAATCTATAGAAACCTCTATAAATTTTTTACAAGAAAAAAACATTTATTAAAAATTTACAGTTTTTTTAATGAATCATTATCTGCAGAATATATTCTTATCAAAAAAAATATAAATTTTCCGAACATTCCACAAGGTTCAGATTTTGATATATATGTTTTAAATGAAGAGAGTTTTAGTAATTCCTTGATTTCTTATTTTGAAAAATTTGAAAACTATAAGATTACATTGATGAAAACCAAAATTCGGTCTAATCAAGTAGATCTATATTATAAAGGTAGATTTATTTATAAGTTTGATTTATTAGACTCTGCACATATACCAGATATATTTAATAAATCATTTATAAAAGATTCATTGAATAAAAAAACCGTTCACCATTTTCTCTTTAAAGGAAAGAAAATGAAAATTAATATTCCAGAAAATGCTTATGAAAATTTAATTCGTTTTGTTGAGCATAAAATATATCCAGAAAAAATACATCATTTAAAATATATAGAGAATCTTCAAGCAAGTGAAATAGAAGAACTTGAAAGAATGATTAAAAAATATACAAATATATAAAATATGTAGATTTACTATTATTAATCAAGAGCAAAGAAGTTTAAAAAATGATTAAAAAGCTTAAAATTATGTATAGAGATGTATTGTATATCTCAAAAATTACAGACACAAGAAACAAAAAAATAAGGATTTTATTAACTGTAGTTTTATCAAACTTTGTTGCTGCAGTTGATATTGGTCTAATTCTTATTTTTTCTGCAGTTATTACTAACGAGTTTCAGTCTGACAATATGTTGAGCTTTATAGTTGATATATTTTTAAAATATAGATTTTTAATTCCGTTCTTAGTTGTAGCAAGATTTGTTTTTGTCTATATACAGTCAATAAATTTAAAGATGCTCGAATTAGAAATTGGTAGAAAGTTAAAAAAAAGACTACTTGAAGAAGTTTTTTCAAAAAGTAATTACTCTATTTCTGACGCATATTTTTATGTGAATGAATTAACCGGTCATGTAACTTTTTTCTATCAACATTTGACTGGATTTATTAACAGTATTATTCAGGTAGCCATTTATAGTTACTATTTAATTGACTCAGACTCAACAACTCTAATTTATTTTCTAGGAGGGATATTAGTTCTATATTTTCCATTACAGTCAATAATTGTAAAATCAAGAAAATACACAGACAAAGCCTATTGGGTGTCTTTAAATGTTAGTGAAGAAATTGCAAAAGTTGTAGAAAACATGTACCTCATAAAAATACTAAAAAAAGATAAGGAGGAAATAAGAAATTTTGAAAGCATATTAGAAGAAAGAGATCGATATGGAATAAGAACTGTTATATGGGGTTCTTTAAGTGGCTATTTACCAACTTTTTTAACTATGTTTGTTTTAGCTATATTGATAAGTTTTTCTAATGTAGTTAAGACTTTAACAATAGATTTTATTGGTGTAACTTTAAGATTATTTCAACAGCTTGGTGCTATTTCTGCGGCTATAAATAATTTGTTAAATTCTCAAATTCATATCAAACACTTTAATGATATAGATAGAAATAGAGTTATTGATAATAAAGAAAATTACGAAATACTAGAAAGTGAAAAGGTGGATTTTTCAGTAAATTTTGAAAACATAACATTTAAATACTTCAATAGTGAAACTCCAATATTTGAAAACCTTACATTTAAAATTCCATTGAATGAGCACACTTTGATTACTGGACCTAATGGCTCCGGTAAAAGTACTTTGTTAGGACTGCTGTCGGGTGTTCTTATTCCTGAAAATGGAAAAATATTTGTAAGTACCAAAAAACTCGGATATATTGGTGCCACACCATTTATATTCAAAGACACATTAAGAAAAAACCTTTTATATGGAAATGAATTAAAAATTGACGATGATTTGTTAATTAATAAGCTACAAGAATTTGATATATTTAAAGAAGAGGAAGATTACAACCTTGATAGAGAAGTATCAAATAAATCACTTTCGTCAGGTCAGATGCAAAAGGTTGCTTTTATAAGAGCTTTATTGTCAGAACCTAAAATTTTGCTCTTAGATGAATCAACAGCAAACCTTGATGAAAAATCAAAAGATTTAATATTTAATATATTGGATAAAGAAAAACTTACAATAATTAACTCAACACACGATCCAACCAGCTTTAATGCTGAAAATAGATTAATAATTAATCTTGATGAAAAAAACAGATTTTTAACTTACGAGAAGTAATTTATAATCTTCAAATTCTTGTAATAAATAATTATCAAGTGAGAAGTTATCTCGCATATGGTCTATAGATTTTTTACTTAATTTTTCTAGTAAATAAGTATTTTTAATTGAATTTGTTAATAGATTTTTCAGATTATTTTTTTCACATTTAAAAATCAATCCATTTTCTTTGTCTACTACAAGCTCCTTGTTGTTTTTAATATTGCTAACAAAAGGAACACAACCTTGAGACATTGCTTCAGAGAGCGCTTTTGGGTTCCCTTCAAATAAAGATGGCAAAACAAATATCTTATAGTTGGACATGAATTGAATAAGTTGATTGTTTGGCATGGGATCAATAAAGTTCACTTTTACTTCAAGATTTTTTGCTAAAAGTTCAAGCTCATTTTTAAGAGAACCATCTCCTACAATATCCAAAGAAATATTTGTACCTTTAAGCTCATTAATCAAGTATTTAAAATTTTTTTGATTCTCTAGTCGTCCTACAGCTAAAATCTTATTATCTTCTCTTTGGTTAAAAGGTTTCGAATTATTTTGATTGATAACCCAATTTTGCCTAACCAGTACTTTCTTTTTTGTTCTTATAAAGTATTTGTTTATAAATTGCCTATCCGCATTAGAAGTAACTAGAAAATAATTAGAAAAATTTATAGAGATTTGAGTAAGAAAATAATAAAAAATTATTTTATGGAGCCCTTTCCTATTTCTAATTGAAAATTCAAGAATATTAAATCCTGTTCTTATTAATAAAGGACATCCAATTAGTTGTTTTAAAATTATTGCCATCCATGAACCCATGAGTTGATTTGTTTTTATTATTTCGATGTTTTTGAAGTCATTTTTGATTTTAAAACATATTACAAAACTATAAAAAAATCTTAGAAGCTTGTTTTTATGATATTTATATTTTGAATAAATTGGAAAAATATCTATATTTTTATATTTATTTTTATATTTTAAGTCTTCTTCATCTCCAAATGTAAGAAAAGTAAATTTTATATTATTATCATTTACTAATCTCTCATATAAAGTGACTTCTCTATTTAATAGACCTGTTTCCTCCCATATTTTTAATGAAATACCGTAAGTCAATATTAAAAGAACATTCATAAATATAATATTAATAAAGATATGATTAAAAAATTAGTACATTGATATAAGTGAAGAAAATATTAATTGTCCATACAAAGTACCAAAATATTGGCGGCGAGGATATTGCAGTTGAAAATGAGGTTCGTTTTTTAGAAAAATACTTTGATGTCAAATCTTTATACTTTACAAATAAGATTGAAAATTATTTTAACGATCTTTCTCTTTTCATTCTTAATAAGAATAGAAAGTCTATGAAAAAATTAGAAAATATGATTGACTCATTTAAGCCAGATTATGTGTATGTGCACAACACATGGTTTAAGGGCTCTCTTGGTATATATAAAGTTTTATTAGATAGAAATATTCAAGCAATTCTAAAACTTCATAACTTCAGATATTTTTGTACAAAGTCTTATTTACTAAAAAATCACTTGGATGGCAATACAACCTGCAATGCTTGTGGAATAAAATTTAGAAAAGGAAAAATTTTTAACAAATATTTTGATGACTCTTATATAAAATCTTTTCTAGCTATTCGTTTTGGGAGAAAGTTAGTATCTTTATTGAAAAGTAGTAAGTTCAAGATATTAGTGCTTACTGATTTTCATAAAAAATTTATAACAAATTTAGGGGTAAACAAAAATACTGTTTTTAATATGCCAAATTATATCGATTTTAATTATGACAATCTTGAAGATAGTAAAGAAGACTACATTCTTTATGCAGGAAGAATTTCAAAAGAAAAAGGATTAAATGAATTAATTGAATCTTTTAAAAAAGCAAATATTCCAAATTTATCATTAAAAATAATTGGTAATGGCCCTATATTAAATGATTTGAAAGCCAAGCACCAATCTACAAATATAGAACTATTAGGTGAAAAAACAAATAAAGAAGTTATTAATTACATTAAAAATTCAAGAGCTGTTGTAACTGCTACTAAACTTTTTGAAGGACAGCCTACATTTTTATGTGAAGCCTCGCTCTTAGGCGTTCCTTCAATTTTTCCAAAATCTGGAGGCATTGAGGAATTCTTTCCAAATAAATATAATCTTTCATATAATCAATTTGATTATGTAGATTTAATAAGTAAATTCGAATTATTAGAAAATTTAGATACTATTAAAAAGATTGGTATAGAAAATAAAGAATACATAAAAAATTATTTAAATAAAAATTTGCTTATTAAAGAATTTGAAAAAATATTATATGAATGATCGACTTCCCTTAATTTCTGTACTTTTAAGTGCTTACAACTCTGAATCAACTATTGATAGAGCAATAGAGAGCATAATGAATCAAAGCTATAAGAATATTGAGCTTTTAATAATTGATGATTACTCTTCAGATTCAACTTATGAGAAATGTGATTATTACAAAAACAAATATTCGAATGTAAGTATTTATAAGAACGAAAAAAATTTAGGATTAACTGCCTCATTAAACAAACTTTTAAATTTATCTAATGGGAAATATATTGCAAGACAAGATGCGGATGACTACAGTTCAAGTAATCGCTTAGAGTTTCAAATTAATTTCTTACACGTGAATAAACTAGATGCTTGTACGTCTAGATCTATTATTCAAAATTCTAATAAGTTAATTCCAGGCCTGTCATATTATCTACCAATAAATTTATTAATTAAATATAAAAATCCATTTATACATGGATCACTTTTGATAAAGAAAAAAACATTAATTAATTTAGGTGGATATGATGAAAATTTTAAATTTGCTCAAGATTACAAACTTATGTCAGATTTGATAAAAAACAATTATAAAGTAAAAATTTACAAAGAACCCCTTTACCATTTAAATATGGAAAACAATATTTCTGTTAATTACAAAAAAGAACAAGAATATTACGCAATGTGTGTTAGAAAAAACATAATTCCATCAAGGAAATCATGAAAATATATTTGAATGAAGCAAATGAAAGCTGGGTTGTTGATAGGTTTAGGAAGGAATGGATAGAAAATAATCTAGACAGTGTGACAGAAAATATTGAGGAAGCAGATATTGTTTGGATTATTGCACCATGGACTTGGAAAAAAATTAATAAAAAACATCTTAAAAATAAAAAGGTCGTTTGTACGATTCATCATATTGATTTTGAAAAATTTAATAATAAAGAAAAGAAAAATTTTTATAAAAGAGATAAGTACGTTGACACTTACCATGCAATATCAACTAAAACAGAGGAGCAAATAAGGTCACTAACAGATAAAGATATTGAAACTATTCCATTTTGGATAAATCAAAATATATTTTATGAAATTAAAAATAAAAATACTTTGAGAAGTAAGTTCAATTTAAATACAGAAAGTTTTATAGTAGGCTCTTTTCAAAGAGATACGGAAGGCAAAGATTTAATTTCACCAAAATTATCTAAAGGGCCCGATAGGTTTATCGAGATCTTGATAGAACTAAATAAAAAAAATAAAAATATAGAAGTTTTATTGACTGGAAAAAGAAGAGACTATTTGATTAAGAATTTAAAGAAAAATAAAATACCATATATTTATCACGAGATGATAACTTTTGAACAATTAAATGAGTTATATAATTGTATTGATTTATATATTGTTGCTTCAAGGGTAGAGGGAGGACCACAAGCAATTCTTGAATGTGCTATAACAAAAACACCTATAATTTCTACAGATGTTGGAATAGCATCGAAAATATTACATGAAAGTTCAATTTTTACAATGGAAAATTTTTCTACAGCTAAACCTTCTGAAAGTTATGCTTATAAAAACTCTATTAAATATAAAATTCCAGAATGGTTTAATAACTTTGAAAATCTATTCAAATCAATGATATGAAAATAAGTATTGGAACAAAAATAAAAGATGGTCCTTGGGGTGGAGGTAATCTATTTGCAATAAATTTAAAAAATTATTTAGAAAATAACAATCATGAAGTTGTATATAATCTTGAAGATGATGACATTGATTTAATATTACTGACCGAACCTCGCAGGACTTCGGAATCATCATCATTTACTCATATTGATATATTGAAGTACAGACAGTTTGTAAAGCCTGATGTGGTTGTTGTCCACAGAATTAATGAATGTGACGAACGAAAAAAAACAAATTTTGTAAATCAATATTTGATTGAAGCAAATAAATCAGCTGATGCGACGGTTTTTGTAAGTTCATGGTTGAAGGAATTATTTATCAAACAAGGATTAGAGTGTGAAAAGATTTCTGTAATATTAAGTGGTGCTAATAGTAAAATATTTTCGAACTCAAAAGAATCAGAAGGAAATAATAATAAATTATTAAAAATTGTGACTCACCATTGGGGAGCCAATTGGAATAAAGGGTTTGAAATATATGAAAAATTAGATAAATTATTAGAAAAAGAAGAATATAAAAGCAAATTTTCATTTACATATATTGGAAATGTGCCATCAAAGTTTAAATTTAAAAATACAAAATTAATAAATCCTCTTTCTGGTAAAGATCTTGCGAAAGAAATTAAAAAAAATAATTTTTACCTAACCGCTTCATTAAATGAGCCTTCTGGGAATCATCACATTGAAGGCGCACAATGCGGTCTTCCAATACTTTATTTAAACAGTGGAGGTATGCCCGAGTATTGCAATGGATTTGGAGTTATGTTTGAGAATGATAATTTTGAACAGAAGCTAGAAGAAATGTTTATTAATTATTCTAAATATAAAAAAATAATGAGCTCTTACCCATTTAATTCAGATGTTATGTCTGAAGATTATTTAAATCTGTTTAATACTTTATTGGATGATAAGGAACGATTGGTTAATAAGCGCAAGAGCCAAAACATAATTAATATATTTGAGAAATTTATTTATTTATTTTCTCGAAAAATAAATAAAAACTTAAATAAACGTAGATAGACCATACAATTATTTATACAGTTAATATATTCATATGAAAATGATTAAAAGTTTTAAAAATGAAAAAATAAATTCTATAATTCAAATCTTATTTTTTCTACCTTTTATTTTAATAATGCTATTTAACCGATCATTTATAGGTCTTTATATTCTTGGATTTCGACTTGGTGAGCTATTAACAGCTATTGGCTTTGTTATTGCAGTAATTTACTTTCTATTACCTAAAAAATATCTTAAGGATTTATATTTTAATGATCTACAATTTTATTCCCTCAAGCTTATATTTTTGAGTTTTATTATTGTGGGCTTATTTACTGAAGCAAATTTTGCTAGTACATATACTTATAAATCAAGTTCTTATATATGGACAACATTTTTTTTATTTTTAGGTTTAATAACAAACTTTAATACTTATATAAACCTTAACCATATATATAAAGTTTTCTTAGCGGTACCTTTTTTTACTTATCTATTTTCTTCAGGGAACTATCCAAATTTTATAATTGACTTTTTTAGAGAAAATTCTGATAAATTTCAGTTTCTGAAACCATCTGATGTTTTTATTGGTTATGCGTCTATAAATTTTTTAAACAAATATTATATAAAGTCCCAGAATAGAAGGTTTCTATATTTCTTAATTACCTCTGGTTTAATGCTTCCTTTATTTCTATATGGAAGTAGAGGTTCCTTCTTAGGTGTTGTTATTTATATGGTTTTTGAAATTGTTTATTCAAGGCGATATATTTACAACAACAAATTAAGAGTAGGCATATACATATTAATAGCTTTATTGTTTTTTAGTTTTTCTGCTTTAAGAATAGATAGATCAGAATTAAATAGACCGACATTCGATGCGTTGGTTGCTGTAGTAGACCCTGGTGCTGTCTCAGATAGTATAACTTCTTTGGCAGACGAAAAAGACACAGTAAGAGTTATCTTCTCATTTTATATGCATTATGGAAGACTCGAGTCTACAGACCCAACCGCAAACTGGAGATTAGATATTTGGCAAGATGTTGTGTTTGATATGTTTGAAGATGGGTTAGTTTTTTCTGGCTATGGATATAATGAAATTTTTCCACAGATGTTAGACCCTACAGCACCAGGAAGATTAGGTAGGGATGGAATGAACGAACATGTACATAATTATTTTGTTAACATTTTTGCAAGAGGTGGTGTCCTTCAATTATTTTTATTTTTTGCTTTTCATCTCGGTTTAATTATGTATTGGAAAAATGAAAATCATAACTATCAGATTTTAATGTACATTATTCCATCGATTGTAGTTTCTTTATTAGACATCACACTTGAGGGAGTTCAATTCCCTCTTATATATTATTTTTTCTTATATTATTTCTTGAAAAATGCTACTAAAGTCAAAGTTATTGAACTATATGGATAAAACAAATACAAAATGAAAAAAGCATTCATTACGGGAATCACAGGTCAAGATGGTTATTATCTAACAAAATTTTTACTAGATAAAGGATACGAAGTTCATGGAACTATTCGAAGATCATCATCAATTAATACATCGAGAATTGACAGCTTAATTGCAGACTACCAAAAAGAAGGAAGCCTTAAGCTTTATTATTCTGATTTACTAGATTCTTCTTCACTCTATTCATTAATTAACAAAATTAATCCAAATGAGGTGTACAATCTTGCAGCACAATCACACGTTGCTGTTTCATTCGTAAACCCAGTTTATAGTACCCAGACTGGAACAGTTGGGTCCGTATCTTTATTAGAAGCAATTAAAAATGTAAATAATGATATAAAATTTTATCAAGCTTCTTCTTCAGAAATGTATGGTGGAGGTGTTCAAAGTTCTTTAAATGAAGAATCACCTTTTGATCCTAAAAGTCCCTATGCTGCATCAAAAGTATTTGCACATAATATGACAAAAATTTATAGAGATTCTTATGAAATGTTTTCTGTAAATGGTATCTTGTTTAACCATGAGTCACCCCACAGGGGAGAGACCTTTGTTACTAGAAAAATTACTCGAGCGGCAACAAGAATATCTTTAGGCATTCAGTCAAAACTTATATTAGGCAACCTTGATGCAAGCAGAGATTGGGGATTTGCTGGTGATTTCATTGAAGGAATGTGGATGATGATGCAATACGAGACACCAGAAGATTGGGTTTTAGCTACTGGTAAAACGTATACAGTTAGAGATTTTTTAGATTTAACCTTTAAAAAACTTGAATTAAATTGGGAAGATTATGTTGAGACTTCTGAAAGATATATTAGGCCTAATGAAGTAGATTATTTATTAGGAGATCCGTCAAAAGCAAATGAAAAATTAGGTTGGGAACCAAAAACAAATTTTGAAGAGCTAGTTGATTTGATGATAGAAAGTGATTTAAACCTTGCAAAGAGAGAAGAAGTTCTTCTCAAGGAAGGCCTAATACAGCCAACTTGGGAAAGTAATAATTAATTAGCTACATTAAGATATATCTTCAAGGAAAGAATCGTAGCTTAATCTAACTCCTTCTTTTAATCCAACTTTAGGCTCCCATCCCATTTCCATTATTTTAGTTGAATCAATTAATTTCCTAGGGTTCCCATCAGGCATAGAATCATCAAATATTAAATTTCCTGAGTACCCAATAGTTTCTTTAATTAGTTCTGCCAATTTAATAATTGATATTTCTTTACCGCTTCCAACATTAAGTAAATCTTCACTAATTTCATTATTAATTAAAAATTCTACAGCTTTAGCTAAATCATCAACATAAAGGAATTCTCTTAAGGGTTTTCCCGAACCCCATATTTTAAATTCAGTATCTTTATTAATCTTTGCACTATGCATTCTTGATATCAATCCTGGAATCACATGACTATCTTTTTCTGAAAAATTATCGCCAGGACCATACAAGTTAGTTGGCATGAGGTTAATTACTTTGTGTCCATATTGTAAATTCATAGAGCGACCAATTTCAATACCTGCAATTTTTGCTATGGCATATGGTGAATTTGTAGGCTCAAGTTTACCAGTCAAAAAACTATCTTCACTTATAGGATTTTCTGCATCTAGAGGGTATATACAGCTACTACCTAAATTGATTATTTCAATAAAGTTGTATGGAATACATGCTTCTAAAACATTTAAATTTATTTTAAGATTTTCGATTATGAAGTCAGATCTTTTTGTATTGTTAGCATAAATTCCACCAACTTTAGCAGCAGCATTTATTACTAAGTCTGGTTTAGTTTTTTCGATTGTTTTTTTTGTGTCTTCTAAAGAAAATAAATTTGTATCTTTCCTAGTAGATGCAATTAACTCACTAACTTTATCTGAGTTATTTAGTACTCTATTTAGTGATTTACCTACAAGGCCGTTACTCCCGAAAATTAAAACTTTCTTTTTTTCCATAATTTATTTAATTAATAGTACTCTTTCATTTATTATACTGAACAGTAATGAAGTTTACCCTACCATACTTGATTAACGTTCCTCCTTTTATGTTTAGAGGAGTTAATCTAAATAATTTAAATTTTTTACAAAAAATTATCTTTATTATAAAAGGAAAAATTTTATCTTATTTAATCGAAAATTTAAATGGGAGAAATTTTTGTAACGCAATTAATTTTTTCTACTCTGAAAATACAAAGATATTTTTTGAACAAGGCCTTTATAAAAAAGAATTAGAAAAAACTGGAGTAATTTCTTATCCGAATAAAAGGATACTTAGGGTGGTAAATAATTATGAACTTCAATTAAAAAGGTTGATAGATTCTTACTGTTTAGAAAGTATAAATATTAATGATGGCGACATAGTTCTAGATTGTGGAGCAAATGTAGGAGAATTAAATATTGCTTTAAAGGGTATGGAAATATATGTTAATTATATTGGATTCGAACCTGATCCCTTTACATTTGATTGCCTTAAGTTAAATAACCCTGAAGATCAAAATCTATTTCATATGAATGCTTTATCAAATAAAGATGGGAGTAAGGAGTTCTATATTGATAATTATGGAGGAAATAGTTCATTAGTAAAATTTGGAGACAGTGATTCTATAAAAGTTTCCACCATTACATTAGATAGTTTGAATTTAGAGGAAAAAATAAAATTGTTTAAAATTGATGCTGAGGGGTTTGAACCAGAAGTTTTAAAAGGCTCAGTCAACACTCTTAGATTAATTAATTTTATTTCAGTTGATTATGGTCATGAGAGAGGGGAGAATCAAGAATCTACGATTGTAGATGTGAATAATCTGCTTACTGAATATAATTTTAAACTTGTAAAATTTAGTGAGCATAGGTTAATTGGACTTTATGAGAATCAAGAATATAGATAGTTTTAAATCAAGCACTTTAAATGAAGGACTCGAAAAATATTTAAATTCATTGGAGCATAAATATAATAAGTATCATTATTTTCCATGTAAAGATGGTTTGACCAAAGCAGGTCAGGAAATGAGCCTCGGTTTTAGTTGTTATGCGTTAAAAATATATTACACATTAAATAAGTGGAAAAATATAAATGAAAATGATAAACAGGAATGGGGAAATTTCATTAATAGTTTTCAGAAAAATGAAGATGGACTACCAAGAAATTCATTTATAGACGAAGCATATATAAAAAATTATAATAAGTTTACTTTTAATGCATTTACTAAAGATTTTGTAAAAAAAACTTTAAATTTATCATCAAAATACAACTATCAATTAAAACAGAACGAATTAGTAAATTCTGTTAGAGCAGAGTCAAAACAAGCTATTGCGACATTAAATCAAGTGAAAAATAAAAACAAACTCCCATATGAGGAATTTCCTAAAACTGAGCTAGAAATAAATAAATTTTTAGATAGCTTTGATTGGTCTAAGCCTTGGTCTGCAGGAGCTCAATTTTCTGGATTGTGTGTTTTTTCGGCCACACAAATGAAAGATATGGAAAATATTAAAAATCATTTAGGAAGATACATAGATTCGAAAGCAAACGGTGATGGTTTTTATTATACAGGCAGTAAGCCTAATTTTACTGAATTAGTTAATGGAAGTATGAAAGTATTAACAGGTTTAGATTGGTTAGGTTTACCAATTCATTATCCAGAAAAATTGATTGATATGTGTCTAGCTAACAAACCATCTGAAGCAGGATGTGATCTAGTAGATTACGTATATGTATTGTATAGATGCTCATTACAGACTGAATATAAAAAAAGAGAAATAGTTTCTTATTTAGAAAATTTTTATGAATTAATATTTAAACACTACCACTCTAATGATGGAGGATTTTCCTACGGAATCAATCAAAGTCAAAAGCTTTATTATGGAGTTACAATTTCTCAAGGATTAAATGAATCTGATATACACGGTACAGTATTATTAACTTGGGCTCTTTCAATGATTTTTAAATTAACAGAAAATCAAGAATATGACTGGAATATTCTAAAGCCTTAGAGATACTTTTCTTTATAGGCTTTTATGTAGTCAAACATATCCCTTTTAATTTCATTTTGTAAACCAAAAGCGTTATAGCCAAACTGATCAGGGGTTAAATCTTTTAATTTTTCCTTAATATATTTAGGATGGTTATTTAAATTCATTTTTAAAGCATGTTTTTTATATTTTGCTTTTATCATGTCTATCCAAGCATCATAAGCTTCTTCTGGGGTGCCTCCCCCTCTATCTCCCCAATTGTTAAAATATCTATTCCAAGCTCTTGCAAACCTAGCTCTATCATCAGCAATAATTTTTTTTGTTCTAAACATTGAGTCATATTGCCAAATGGGAGTATTCATTTTAGGAACAGACGTATGAAGAATTTGTTCATTATTAATTGTTGGTTGACACATGTCACCTCCACCATTAATTTTGATTTCTGGAAACTTTTTTTTATTTAAAGCAATACAAAGTTTTGTTTTTATGTGATATCGATCATGCGTAAAAAATTGATACTGTGGAAAAGCTACCGCAGGAGAATTATTGTTAGCTGATAAAAATTTTCTAATATTATTTAAATCATTTTCATGGAAAAAATAATCCAAGTCCATTCTTATTACCCAGTCCCCGGAACATTTATTAAAACCTTCATGAAAAATCTTTCCAATTAAATCAAAGCTAAATTCTTTTGGCCAATCTTTTCCAACAACAATTAACTCATCACCTAAATCTTCATAACACTTTAATGCTTCTTTATATGGGTCATTCCTAGATTCAGGATCAGTCATTGTTGTAAATACAGATAATTTCATGATTTTTTCTACACTTTATTTTAATAGGTTATAAATATCTATTTTTTACCTAATTTATATTGTTATTATTTACTTGTGACTACTCTAGCAATTTTGGCACATGATGAAGAAGCCCACATTGGTGATCTAATAGTTTCTTATTTAGATGTATTTGAAAATATTTTAGTCGTGAATGATGGAAGTAAAGACTCAACCAAATCGATAGTGAAGAATATACAAACAAATAATAGTCAAGTAACTCTAATTGATAATCAAAAAAATTTAGGCGCAGGAAAATCTCTTGAGATTTGTATAAATAAATTTTTAGAAGGAGATGATGAGTATTTGATTAAGGTAGATGGAGACAATCAGTTCAAATTAGAAGATGTTATAAAGCTAAAAAAAATAATTGAAACAGGAAATTATGACTTTATTAAATGTGATAGGTTTTGGGAAAAAGGAATAGAAGGATCTATTCCTAGTATTAGATATTTTGGGAATGCTTTTGCTACAGTTCTTGCAAAATTTTCATCAGGTAATTGGAAAGTTAGTGATCCGTTAAATGGTTTATTTGCATACTCAAGAAAAAGTCTTAAAGGCTTTAAATTACCAAAACTTTTTTATAGATACGGTTATCCATTTTATTTTGTTACATACATGATAAATCTTTCGATTGAAAATAATATTAAGGTAGGACAATTAAAAAACACAATCATATACAAAAATGAAAAAAGTTCTTTAAATCCTTTAATTTTATTTTTTAAACTTCTTAGCTATTCTATAAAAAATTATTATGTCAAAATAAAAACAAAACTTAAATATTCTGCATTGCAAGTTTCTGCATTTCTAGATATATTTTCACAATTATTTCTTTTTCTATCTTTCTATTCTTTATACAAATTTTTTAGTATTAGATATTTTTCATCTATTGGTCCACAGGGTAGTTGGTTTATTGTTTTTATGATTTTTTTTACTTTTTCAATAATTCTATTATTTTTCTCATTACAATCTGAAAATGAAATATCAAGCAAAAACTTTATAGAGTTAAATTGAAATTACTTAAAAATAAATATTTCTTAACTTTTTCATTATTAGTATTTTTTCTTTTACTGTTAAAAATTGATTACAGGTTTGTTGAAGAGATTAAGTGTTGCCAAGATGATCACGATTATTATATGCATGCTGAAACAATCGCTGTAGATTTTGATTTTAATTATGATAATCAACTTGAAGGTTTCGAAAATAAAAGATTTAATGATAATGGTAAAATTGCTCCAAAAGGATTTCTAGGAACAGGCCTTTTTTCATCACCATTTTTATTTTTAGGTGATTTATTAAATAATTTTCAAAATAGTGAAGTTTTTAATTTTAAAATTTTATTTTACTCTTTATCTTCTATCTTTTATTTTTTCCTCTCAATATTTTTAATGTACAAACTATTAAATAGTTTGAATATAAATGCAAATATATTTTTCTTAGGACTGTTATTTTTTGGTTCAGGCTTGCCCTATTTTGCTTTTGAGAGATACAGCATGTCCCATGTTTACGAAGTTTTTAGTATTGTGCTTGTTTTGTATTTATCAAATAAATATTATATTTCAACTTCCAATAAGGGTTTATTCGCATTCCTTATACCTATTGCTATAGGATTTTCTCTATTAGTAAGATGGGTAAATTATTATGTAATATTTTTACCCTTGATACTTAAATTAATGTTTTATCAAAATGAAAAATTAACAGAAGAGAAAAAGTATAGCAAGCATATAATTACATCCTCAATCTTTTCGGTTATCATTTTTTCTTTTTTCTCAAATGCAATTTATGGAAGGATTACTTTTAATCCACAATATGTTTATGGAGCTTCAGGCATGATGAAGGGTTTTTTAATGCCAGAAGTTAGTATGGTTGATTATTTTTTATTAAATTTAAAAAACTTTTTCTTAATAATTTATACAAAAGAATTTGGAATATTATGGTTTTCTTCAATTATTTTTGTTGGTCTTTTATTAACAATCAGATTATTTTTTGTGAATCGAAGTAATTATTTACTAAATACTTTATTACTCTTTTCTTTTTTGCAGAATTTTGCAATTGTACTGATGTGGAAGTCAACAGCTTCATCATATGGATTTAGATATTTATTTAATTTAATACCTTTGTCTATTCTTGTATATTTTTATTTCAAAAGTATAAAAAATACTAAACTCATATATTATTACCTGATTACTTTTTCTTTTATTGGGATCCTTTCTTTATTTTTCTTTGAAACAACAGAGATGACCCAATTATCTTTAGTAGATGAGATGAATTCATTTGGAAGATACTTGAGATTTACAGAACCTAATTATTTAATTGGTTTTTTCTTTTCTTTTTTTGAAATTAATAGTTATTTAAAGATATTTACTACAAGCCTCTTTGGGTCTATTATTTTTAAATTAATATTTTTAATTTATGATAAAAATCAATTTATTTCAATTTTAAGTAATCTGGGCCTTCCTGTTAATAATGAAGATTTTGTAGTTTATTTAGATAAGATAAACGAAATTGAAGTCTACAAGTTCGTTTTAATAATTGTGATATTTTATTTCATATCTAAAAAGATAGTAGACACTCATTCTGCTCATGATTGATTATAAAAAATATTCCATACTTCTTACTGTTTTTTTTCTTATTCTTGGAGGCTTCTATATATATAATAACTCTCAAATTTTTGATTATTTTGAATTACTAAATTTTAAAATAATCATTTATTTACTAGTTGTAAAATTTATAACACTTTTTCTCAATGCTTTATTTAACAAAGACCTGATGAAAGCATTCGAGATTGACTTAAATATAAATGAATCTTTTTATTTAGCATCGATGACATATATAGGCAACTTACTATTACCTGGAAGATTAGGGGGAAGTTTAAGGCTTGTGTATTTAAAGAAAAAGTATAATTTACAATCAATTTACCTTCTTAACATTTTTATATATTTTTTTGTTGTCTCGATTTTTATTAATGCATTCTTCGGAACACTGTCTTTATTCATTGTTGCAGATTCTTATAATTTAAATTTTTTTATCTGGTTAATAATATTTTCATTTTCATTTGGTGTTTCTTTTTATCTTTTATTTACAAAATTTAAACTAAACAAAACAAATACAAATATTAATTTAATGAAAAAACTTTACAATATTTTTGAAACAGCAAAAGAAGGATGGATGAAAATAACAGAATACAAGAATCTGAACAGAAGACTGATAATTTTATATGTTATTAATTATTTCTTTTTCTTTGTTGAGATTATGTTAATTTTTAATATATTTAGCTTTGCAAAGGGTCTATTAAATATTATTTTTTATAATTCAATTTCAGTTTTCTCTAACCTAATTGGCTTAACACCTGGAGCTATAGGAATTAAAGAATCTCTGCTAATCTTTTCTCTTGATATTATCTCATTAGATTTAAATCAATTGTTTGTTGTAGCAATTGTCGAAAGGCTAATAGCAATTTTGTTTGCTTTAATACCTTTTCTTTACCTATTTCTTTTTAATAAAAAACAAAATAAATAACATTTTCATCAACAACATCATTAAACTTTTTATGTGCAGAATTATCTTTATTGTTTAGATGAAAATTACAACATACAGGCTGCTAATTCAATTTTTTCTTTAACTTCGAACAATACTGAATCAGTAAATATATATATTCTTCATAAAAATCCAGAATCATTTAAGAAATATTTAGACTTAATCAGTAAGAAAGTACAAAATATCAACTTTAATATTTATGAATTTAATAAAGAAAACTTAGAGTTTCCTAATATTGAAGATACCCATGTTTCAGAAGCTACTTATTACAGGTATTTTCTAGATGAATTTTTACCAATAGAATTAACTGAAATTATGTATATAGACGCAGATATTGTTTGTATGAACAATATCAGTAATCTATATTTTCAAGAAATTAATAATTTAAAAGAATCAAAATTTGTAATATCAGCAAAAACAGAATTTACTTCTAATGAAGAAAAATACGGATATCATGATGAATTTAGCAGACTAGAGTTAGAAGGCGAAAAATATTTTAATGCTGGAGTTATGTTTATTGATTTGGAAAAATGGAGAAAGTTAAACATCCAAGAAAAATTGTTAGATAAACAAAATAAGATAAAGAATAAAATTAAACTGTGGGATCAAGATGTATTAAATTCATTTTTTGATGGAAAATATAATGAGATAAATAGTTATTTAAATTATACAGTTAACATCTGGTTATTTATTAGAGAAAATTTTAATCACAGTAAAGAAATATCTCATGAAGATAAGTTAAAAATACTTTTGCTTCATTATGCAGGAAAATCTAAACCATGGACCATTAAAGGAGCTTTGCATCCTACATCAAGCATTTATCAAGATATTTATAGAAAATTATTTAACAAAAAATATCATATAGTTTCAAATTGGAAAATTATTGGACTAGTAGATTTTTTATCATTAATTACAAGTAAACATTTCTTTAAAGTCAGGTATAAATTTTCATACGTCTACTATGTTCTCAAATATTTAATAATAAAGTAATGTCATTATTAATAAATCAACTGAAAAAAAGTGAAATTTTAACTAGTTATAATTTTGCTAGAGCATCTGACATAGTATTTTCTGAGACTTTAACTCATAAACAATTTGATGAAATTAAAGATAAAGAGGATATTGAGATAGTATTTAAAAATAGCTATTTAATTTTTTACTTAAGAAAAAAATTTTCCCTTTGTGAAAATGATGTAATATTTACCAACACTTATTTTGTAGAAAACTTATTTGATTTGTTATCAAGTTGTAAAAGGTTTAAAAATATTAAACTAATAACACACCAAACTGATATTCCAATAACTAAAAAGCTTTATAACAAAAAACCAGAATGTATATCTAAATGGTTTTCTATTAATGTTGATTATGAAAATGATAATTTAATTCCAATTCCTTTGGGTTTAGCAAATGATTATTCTCCAAAAAATATTATGAAGCAAGACTTTAATAAAATAACAAAAAATAATGATAAAGCAGAAAAATTATATGTAAATTTTCAAAAGAATACTAACTTAAAGGAAAGAAAAGCTCTACTTAAAAAATTTGAAGAAATACATTGGGCGTTTACTGAAAAGCCAAATCAAGAAATAGATACCTACTTACATAACTTAAATAAATATAAATTTACTTTGTCTCCCTGGGGCAATGGATATGATACGCATAGATTTTGGGAGGCTATTTATGCTGGCTCCATACCTGTTACTAAAAAACATATAACTTATAAATCTTCTGAAGGGCTACCTGTAATACAGTTATCTGATTATAAATCGATAAGCATGGAAAGATTATTAAAAGATGCCGAATTAGTAATAGGTGATTCTACTTTAGATAAATTAAATATAGATTACTGGCTGAAAAAAATTAAAAACAATGATGATTCAGACAAACTTACAGAATATAGAATAGAAGTTAAGAATAGCTCAATCAAGAAATATATAAATAAATATAATAGAAATGCCAACTATGAAAATAAATATAAAAAATTTATCTTCCGATTTAGACAAGTTTATAACTTACCCAAAAAGATTATCCGAATAATCAGAAAGTAAACTTTCCAGCTTTTCTGGATCTAGTTTACAATCTGAATTAAAGAAATCTAAAGTATTTGAATCAGCATTGACATAAAAGTAATTAATATTTAAATCTGAGGCTAGTGAAAAATAACAATTATTATGAGAGTCTTCTTCTCTGCGGACTTCAATTATGGAAGTATTTTCTTGCATGAATAACATATTTGTTAATCCTGCTCCATGTAATCCACCTATTACTCTTGCTGAATTAAATAATTTAATATTTTTTACTAAATTTTTTTCTTCTGGTTTAATAATTTCAAATTTATATTTTTTTAAAATAGGCAGTAATGCTTCTTGGTTTTCGATTCTTCTATAGTCCGAATTAATTCTTGTTATCCAGAGCCTTTTACTCGGGTTCTTAGTAAATAAATTTTTTGTAAACTGATTTCTAATCTCATTAATTGCTTCTGTATGATAATTGCCACTATCAGCAACATGACTTGTTATTTCTAAATTATTAACATTTAATAATTGATTTCTTTTATAGGTTTTATGTTTAATCTTTAAAATCTCAATTGATTCTTTAATATAAGAATTAGAAAGTAAATCTTCATGAATTAATATTGGTGAGGCTTCTTTATCTCTTGAAATTAAAATAAACCTCATAAGAGTATCTGTAAACCAGTGAAAAAATCTATTACTCTTTTCGTCAGTTATCCATGAAGCCTTATCAACTAGTTCAGATTCATTCAATTTATTTACATCTGCTTTATTAAGATATTTTTTTATTTTATTTTTTACACTTTGCTTAACCATCAATGTGTAATCTATATAAATGTTATTTCCTTTTTTATTAAGGATTGATAGGTTGTAAATGTACCGATTTTTAGTTTTAAAAATATAGGATGTTGGAATCTTTTTTTTTATTTCATTAGAAAAAAGATACAAGTCTTTATTTTTTAGGTTTTTAGGATTTTTTCTAATACTAAAATACGAATTTAATACTTTTTTCTTATATAATTTAAATGAATTTATCACTTAATAATGATAATAAATTATCTTAATATAAAGTCATGAGATTCATAAAATTATTAAGAATTCATCAGTGGTTAAAAAATTTATTAATATTTATTCCCCTTCTTAGTATTGGCAGCTTTAATCATGAAGAATACAAAAAAGTTTTTCTTTGTTTTTTGTTTTTTAGTATTTTCGTATCTGCTTCATATATTGTTAATGATTTAGTTGATGTTAAAAGTGATTCCTTACATCCAACAAAAAAAAATAGACCAATTGCAAAAGGTGATATTTCAAAAAATACGGCTATCTTATTAGCATCTTTTCTTTTTCTGGTAAGCAGTGTTTATTTTATTTTATATCAGTCAAATATTGTCAAATTTGTACTTTTATACTTATTTTTTACTGTCTTTTATTCTTTAAAATTAAAATACGTAAAGTATTTAGACCTTATAGCAATATCTTTTTTATTTATTTTACGGCTTTTCATAGGAGGAGAGGTAAGTGATATTAAAATTTCAATTTATTTAATATTAATGGTTTTGATACTGAGTTTATCAATTGTCACAAGTAAAAAAATTTCAATTTTAAATAATAGAGAAATACACGATACAAAAATTAAAAAACATCTCTTGCGGGCTTATTCCCCAAGTTTTTTAGAAAATTTATTTAAATCTTCACTCATCACAAGCCTTCTAATTTATTTACTTTGGGTAATTAATGAAAAAGGTGGTACTCAGACTTACCTCTTTTATTTGTTAAGTTTCTTAACTTTATTATTTTGTTTAACTAGATTCTTAACTCTTACCAATGAAAAAGAAACTGAAGAAATTATAAATAAACTTTTCTTAGATTCGAGATTACGAAATTTGGTTTTAATATTTAGTATGTTTGTTATATATTCTCTATATTATGAATAAAAATATAATTATAATTGGCGCATCTTCTGAATTTGGTATTTCAATTGCGGAAAACCTTCAAAAGAGAAATATTAACGTTTATGGTATTGGAAGGAGTGCAAAAAATAAAGCCTATAGTGAATATTTAGAAGTAGAAAATTATGTTCTAGATATTAAAAAAATAACTGAATTTATAGGAAAACTTCATAAACCAATAGTTATTTTTCTAAATGGATATTTAAAAGAAAATAGGCCTATTTATGATCCATCAAAAGAAGAAATAGAAAAAACTGTTGAAGCAAACCTTGTAGTTCCCATATTTATTACGAGATATTTACTAAATGAAAAAATTTCAATTTATAAATTTGTTTTTATATCATCAATGTCTGCAATAAAACCTAGATTTAAAAATTATATATATGGCCTTTCAAAACAATGGCTAGAGAGAGAAATAGCTAGATTAACGAAGGATTATTTAATTTTTAGATTTGGCATGATTAAAACCTCTATGTCAAAAGATCATTCACCAGCTCCTTTTACTTTATCTAAAGAAAAGGCATCGGTTCTTCTTCTGAAAAAAATAAATAGAAGAGGAATAATCTATCCACTTTTCGGACTTAAATTGATATCTTATATAATAAAAGTTCTTCCAATTAAATTTCTTGATAGATACGAAAAATTTAAAGGTTAAATTTTTTAATCTTTCCTAAATTGATTCTGAGTAAAAGATATAAATAATTTATAGTTAAAGCTTTTTCTCTAAAAAAAGTCTTAGCCAACCCATGTTTTTTAATCCCATTATTTAACGACCTCATAAATTCGCCAGGATATTTCATCATAAGTTTTCTCTTAAAATAAACTCTATATTTTGCTACTCTCCAGTTAGTGTGTTCATTTTCAAGGGAAGCTGTAAATTGAGTTCTTTTAAATCTTTTTACTTTTTTGGCAATACCTTCATGTATAAGATGGTCTTCGAATGTAGTCTCACAATTAATATGGTCTCTTTTTGTTAGTAAAGCATCTTTATGATTAATATATTCACAAATACCTAAGAACTTTTCGCTATATTTTGACGGAAATCCAGCATGTCGATCACAAATCCCAAAATAATCTTCTCCTTCAGGTATATATATTTTATCTTCTTTTATTTTTGGATGATATTCTGTATGAAATTGATCAAATCTAGTATAAATTATGTTTTTATATTGTTTTAGAATATCTAGATATTGTTTTTTCACAATATCTTTAAAAACAAAGTGAACAAAACCAGATGAATATAATCCGGTTTCTTTACCATCAGCATCTTTACTTAAATCAAAATACTCTTTCCAGCTGCCATTAAAGTGTTTTTTGTAATATGTTGAATAATTTTCCATTTCTTCGAAGGTCCAAACATAATTTGCTTTCTTAAATAATGAATTATTTCTATCCCATTTATCACTACAACATAAAGCTAAATCGGCATCTAAGTAATCAATAACATACTTGTATAATGATCTCCAAGTTGCTTCACCACCCCTAGGAGATCCTGCCAGAATTACTAAGTAATCTTTCACTTTTATAATTCTAACTTGTTTAGAAATACATAAAAATAAATTTAAATTAGTTCATTTAAAAAGCTTAAAATAGAGTTAATGAATATATCTAATCAAAAAATCTACTTTATAACTTATGGTGATAGCAAATACAATATCTCTAAAAAACATTTAATTGGTTTAGCTAAGCATTCTAAGTATTTTGATTATTGCTTATCTTTTGGCCCTCATGACATAGAAGAAAGTTTTAAGAGGGAATTTAAAAATATTCTTGAAGCAAAAAGAGGAGGCGGTTACTGGCTTTGGAAATATTTTTTTATTAATAAACTTATAAATGAAATTAATGAAAATGATTTGGTTATTTATTGTGATGCTGGTGCTTCTTTTAATTATCACGCAAAAAAAAGACTTTTTGAATATATTGACCTAATAAATTCTTCAGAGTATGGAAATTTTAGAATTGAATGTGAACCCAGGTTCATAGAAAGAGAATGGACTTCTACCCAAATTTTTGATTACTTTAAAGTAAAGCAGTCATCAGATATAGCAAAATCCGTTCAACTCGAGGGGGGTCATATGATTTTTAAAAAAACAAACCATACCAGGGATTATTTAAATGAATTTAGAAAAGTCATAGACTATGACCAAGATTTAATTACTGATAAATATAACAATACTAATCAATATGAATATTTTGTTGAGAATAGGCATGATCAAAGTATTTTTAGTATGTTAAGTAAGAAATATGGTTGTGAATTTATTAAAAATGAAACAGAGTTTAAAGAGATGCCTCATGAACAATATGAGCATCCTTTCCTCAGTGTAAGAAAAGGCGGTCATGGAATAAAAGATAAAACTAAATTTTATTTAACTTATTATAAAAAAATAAAAACTCCAACCTTTTTTGACATGATTGATTAATCTATTCTTATCAAATGCAAAATCCAAAAATTAGCGTAGTGATTACTTCATTCAATAGATTTGAATACTTGCTCGAAGCTATTGAGAGTGTTCAAAACCAGGAATATCCAAATTATGAAATTATAGTTATCAATGATGACTCGGATGATGAAAGATACTATGAGTATAATTTTCAAGATCCTGTAAAAATATTCCATATAAAAAAATCAGAAACACCAGACTGGGGAGGAGCGAGAAACCCTTTAAGAAATATAGGTGTTGAAAAATCTTCAGGTAAGTATATAGCTTTTTTGGACGATGATGATATTTGGCTTGAAGGGAAGTTAAAAAAACAAGTTGCCTTATTAGAAAACAGTGAATTTAAGATGTCAACTACTGAAGGTTTTTATGGTGAAGGAAGATTTAATTCATCAACTAAGCATTTATTGTATAACAAAGAAAGATGGTTTAAATTTATTAAAAAGAAATACAAGAAAACAAATTATTTAAAGAACAATGCTTTTCCAGAAATATGGAGTTATGATTTTTTAAATATACACAACTGTATTATCACTTCAAGCGTTATGGTAGAAAGAGATTTATTTTTGCAGATGGGTGGTTTTAGGGGCATTCCCGTTGCAGGAGATTATGATTGCTGGTTAGGTTTACTTAAACTAACATCTTCAATTTATCTTGAAGAACCTTTATTTTATTATGACAATAGTCATGGGGATGGTAGGAATTATTCTAAGTTTTATTAAAAATATTATCTATAGTTTTTTATCTCCTTCTCAAGATGAATTTTTTAAATATAAATTAACTAAAATTCAAGGCAACGAATTTATAATATATCATCATCTTGGTCTTGGGGATGTAGTTATTTGTAACGGCTTAATAAATTTCGTATCAAAAAATTACAATAAAGTATATTTAATTGTAGATATTAATTTTTTAAATCAAATAGAGTATTTGTACTCATTAAATAAAAAAATTCAAGTAATTCCAGTAAATTTGAGAGAAGTTAACAACGCAGAGGAAGAGGTAATGAAAATTTCCAACAAGTTAAAGCTCGAAGTCTTAAAAGTTGGTTTTTCTTACATTCCGGGCATGAGGTTTTATAAAAGTTTTTATAAACAGCTAAATTTAAAATATAAAATTTCGTATTCTTTGTTTTCACAACCAAGAAATCAAGATAAGGAAAATGAATTATATAATCATTTATTAGATTATTACAAAATAGAAGATGAAAAATATAATTTAGTTCATTCTGAAGCATCTAATAAGTCATTTGATTTGAACATAAAAAATGATTATCAAACAATATATGTAAATAAAGAGTCTGATATTTTTGGCAATATGTTTTTTTACAATAAAGTCATTGAGAATGCTAGTGAAATTCATTGTGTAAATAGTAGCTTTTGTCATTATGTTGATCGTTCAAAATATGAGGGACCATTATATTATCATCATGTTAGGGGTAGTAAACTAGAGCTTATAAAAGATTGGAAAGTAGTAAATTATGGAAGTTAATGTACCAGTTTCAGTAGGAGAGTTATTGGATAAGCTTTCCATAGTTGAAATAAAAATTAAGAATATTTCAGATTCGCAAAAATTGGAATATTTAAATAAGGAATTTAATTTACTTAAAGAAAAAGCAGACGATGTTAAAAGTATAAATACTCAAAAATATGATGAGTTTTATTCATCTTTATTAAAAACAAATTCAAAACTTTGGGAAATTGAAGACGATATAAGAGACCTTGAAAATCTAAAAAATTTCGATGAAGCCTTTGTGTCTTTGGCAAGATCTGTTTACATTACTAATGATGAAAGATTTGAGATTAAAACGAAAATAAATAACTTTTTTGGTTCCTCTATAGTTGAGCAAAAAGAATTAAAAAAATATTAAGTCTAAATATTTTTCAAGTTGATATACATTCCAACAATTTTATTAATTGTTTATATAATATAAATTAATAATGAACTTTACTTTAAAAATAAAAACACTATTTATTAGTTATATAATAAACCTATTTAATGGAGATAATTATCACAATGTATCAAAGTTCTTTCATATTTATAAAATATGGAACAATATAAAGCTAGATAAAATTGACGGAGATTATATTGAATTTGGAATTTTCAAGGGCAAAGCACTTCTTCATTCTGTAAAGACATATAGAAAGTTATTTAAAGGCAATAAAGAAATAAATTTTTACGGGTTAGATTCTTTCGAAGGGTTTCCAGAGGAAAACCATAATTTTTATAATAAAGAAAATTTCGCTGTTTCATATGAAAAAGTAAAAAAAATTTTTAATAAGTTTGTTGAGGTAAAAATTTATAAAGGATTTTTTAGTGAAGTATTAAAAAATGATGAATTTAAAAATAATAAATTCTCCTTTGTGTTTATTGATTGTGATATATATGAATCTGCCAAAGATATATTTGATTATATTGACGGAAAAATGTCAACAGGCGCTTTCTTGATGATAGATGATTTTACTAGTATTGATCAAAATGGAAATTCTATTTACAAAGCGTTTCATGAGCATTCAGAATTTAATGATTATGTATATTTCACTTCATACTCAAATGGACAAATATTCAGATATTTTAATGATAAGAGGTAAAAGTTGAGTGAATTTTGGGAGGAAACTCTTCCAGCTGGATATTATGACAATATTTTATTAAAAGGCTTAAAAAAAAATAGGGGGATTCAACCAAATTGGCATAATTTAACTTTTATAGAAGTTAGTAAATTAATTAATCAAGACTCTAAACATTTAGATTATGCATGTGGTCCAGGCACTCTAGTTGGAAATTATTTAAAGTGTGATTCTATTGGAGTAGATATATCAGATAAACAAATAGATTATGCAAAGAATAAATATGGAAAAAATTTTTATACAATTAAAGAATTTGATAAAATTCCAAAAAACGAAAAGAAATTTGATGTAATAACCATTCTTGGACTATTTGAGTTTCTTACAGATGAAGAGATTTTATTTACAGTAAATAAACTTCATGAAATGCTAAATGAAGGAGGAAAAATTATTTTTACTACTTTAAATAATGAAAGCAGCATGAAGTATCTTGAAAAAATAATTAGTCTTTTTGGACCTGTAGATTATGGTCATCAACATATAAATAAATTATCTATATCTAAGCTATCAAGACTTTTCCAAAATATTAATTTTCAAGATATAGAAATAAAAAAAATTCATAATTATGGAATATTTTTTTCTTTTATAACAATAAATTTTGGAAAAATTATAAATAATTTTTTTAAAAAATTTAAAATTACAAATAATGGTTTCTTGATTTTAGGCGTTCTGAAAAAGTTATAAAAGTAAAGCATTGTTTGATGTTATTCTTAATAAGATATGAACAACATTAATTTAAGTATTATTCTTCCTACTATTAATGAGGCAGAAAATTTGTCCATACTTATTCCTGAAATCAAGGCTATTTTAAATGAACTAAATTTAGATAAATATGAGATTCTTGTAGTAGACGATGGTTCCCAAGACAATACTTTAGAAATTATTAAATCTTTTAATAAAGTGGATAACAGAGTAAATATTTTAGAAAGAAATAATAAACCCTCTCTTCCCATGTCTATTTGGGACGGAGTAGTCAATTCTAAAAATGAGTATGTCATGTGGCTTGATGCAGACGGGTCTATGACAGCTTTAGCAATAAAAAAAATACTTACTGTTTTAAATGAAAATAAAGAATCAGTAATTATTGGATCTAGATTCAGCGAAGGAGGAGGTTATAAGGGTGTAAAAGATATTGGTAATACTAATTTTTTAGAAGCAATAAAAAATGTTAGAAAGTCAAAAGACTCAGTTGCTGGAATGATTGTTTCCATCGTATTCAATAAATTCCTAAATTACATATTTCCTTTTGGAGTTAAAGACTTAACAAGCGGTTTTATAGTTGGTAAGAAAAAATTTTTCCATCAAGAATCTTTTAGTAAATCCTCATACGGGGAATATTTTTTATTTTTAATTAGTAAATTAGCAAAAAACAATGTAAACATGATTGAAGTTGGATACGTTTGTGAAACAAGAATATCAGGAGAGTCAAAGACCGCAAGTTCACTTATACAGCTTATCCAAAGAGGCATCCCATATATAAAAGCTGCTATTATCTCAAGAAAGGAAAAACATGAAAATTTTTGATAGCAATAAGAATCTGCTCGCTCTTGTTGTTAAGAAAGATGAAATTAAAGAAGGTGTAAATTTTGCAACTTCAAATGATGAAGAGTTCCAAATTGGATCTTTTAAGCTAGAGAAGGACACTATTGTTGAAAAACATATCCATTTAAATCAGAATAGAAATGTTACTAAAACTTCGGAAGCATTGGTTGTTTTTGAAGGAGAACTAGAAGTAAGCATATATGATAGTGAAAAAAAATTTATTAAAAAAATAATTGTAAAAGAGGGGGATACCATTTGTCTTCTATCAGGAGGCCATGGAATAAAAATAAACAAGGATTGTAAATTTGTAGAGATTAAACAAGGGCCATATGTAGAAGAGGAAGATAAAATACGATTTTAATGATTTCAGTATTTGAACCTAGGTTATCTTTAAGTGATAAATATTCCGTAGTAAAGACTCTATATAAAAATCAAATTTCTGGAACAAGCCCAATTGTTGAAAAATTTGAAAAGTCGTGTGCAGAAAAATTTGACAGGGAGCATGCTATTGCTGTTTCTAATGGAAGTGTTGCCCTAGATCTTGCTTTTCAGCTAATAGACCTTTCAGAGGGCGATGAAGTAATTATTCCATCATTTACAATAATATCTTGTTTGTCTGCAATTATTAGGGCGAAAGCAGTTCCAGTATTTTGTGATGTCGATGAAAATTCTTGGAATATGACACTAGAAAAAGTTAAAGAAAAGACTACCGATAAAACAAAAGTAGTATTGTTAGTCCATCTTTATGGATTAGCGGGAGAAGCTGAAGAAATAAGCACTTATTGTAATGAAAAAAATATTTTTCTAATTGAAGATGCAGCAGAGGCTCATGGGCAAAAAGTAGGTAACAAAAAATGTGGATCTTTTGGTTTAATTTCAACAATGAGTTTTTATGCGAATAAGCATATTACTACAGGTGAAGGAGGCCTGCTTCTTACAGATGATGATGGATTAAAAGAAAAGGCAGAATTAATGAGAAATTTAGGATTTAAGGCAGAAAAACGATTTCAACACAATGAATTTTATTGGAATTATAGAATGGGTGGCTTACAGGCTGCTTTAGGAGTTTCGCAATTAAAAAGTTTGGAGAAAACTATTAATAAAAAAATAGATCAAGGAAATTATTATCAGAACAATTTAGATATTATTGAGGAGAAGATACAGCTTCCACTTAAAAAAGATAACCAAACATTAAATCATTATTGGGTTTTTGGCTTAGTTCTTCGCAAATTTGATATTAGAGAAGAAGTAGTATCTAGGCTTTTTGAAGCAGGTATTCAAACTCGACCTTTTTTTTGGCCCCTACACTTACAAGAGGTTTTAAAAAAAATAAATTTAGAGAAACAGCCCTCTCTACCTGTCTCAGAAAAAATTGGTAAAAATGGATTCTATATACCTATAGGTAATCACTTAAGTAAAAGTAATCAAGATTATATTATTAAAAATTTAATTCAAATATTAGACGAACACCAGTAGAAGATTAATTACAGTTAAATAATATTATTTATAATTTCAGAAATTTCTTCAGACGGAGAAGTAGAGTTAGAAATTTTTTTTGGCTCCCTAAAGTTTTTTAAATTTTTAAAAAATTCCTCATTTTCTGTATGGGTGTATTTTGATAAAAATATATTATTACTATGCGAACTTTTATTTTCTAAATCATTAAGAAGAGCATATGTTGGAACGCCTATGATGCTGCATTCCTCTAATACAGACTCACCATCTGTTAAAACACAATCACTTGAGTGAAGTTCTTTAATAAATTGCTCATGATCAATTAATTTTTCAGTGTTAATTGAGTTTTTTTGAAGTTTTATTAGCAATTTATTTTTTTTAAGATTACTTAATGTATGTGTATGAAGATACCAAGTTATATTTTCAAAATAAGATTGTTTTAATTTGATAATGAAATCAACGAGTTCAGACATTATTTTTTTGTTATATACATTTTCATTTCTATGAATAGATATTATTAATTTAGATTCAGAATTTTCATCAATATTTAATTCTTTAGGAATAGTATCAAATATAGTATTTCTTGAGATTCGAATTATTTCTCCTTTAATTTTCATATTTTTTAAATTTTCTTGAGAATTATCATCGAAACAAATCACATAATTAGAATATTTTGATACGAAATATCTAATTATTTCTTCCGGGAAAGGCTTAAACCAATTAAAAGACCTATAACCCCCTTCTATATGTAATATTCTAATTTTATTTATTCTAGCCCAAATTAAACCGGCTACAGTAGATAAAGTATTTCCGTGGATAATACATAAAGATTTATTATTATTTTCAATTTTAAATTCCTTACTTCTTAATGAAATTAATAAACTTAAAAACCACTTTATTATTTGAATCATATTTTTTGCAGATTTTGTATTTGTTGATAATTTAATATGTTTAAATTCAGTAGAAATTGACTCCAATTGTTTAATTGTTATATCTTGATGTTGGCAAGTATCATAAAGGAAAACACTCAATTGCCTAGGGTTTATAGAATTCATAACAGGAATGGTTTTAATAAATTGGGCTTTTGTACCAAGAAAGAATACTAAAATATTTTTTTCCATATTTAATTTTCACTTATTTTCAATTTTTACCCAATTATCTCTTAACAGATTTCCATAGTATCTATTTCTAAACCAAGGATCTGCAACTAAAACTTTCGAATCCTCTTCTTCGGAGATAATCGCCGCAATTAGTGAAAATGTACTATTAGTTATTACAAAATGTAAATGATTTAACATTATAGCAAATAATTCAATCACTTTTTTTGGCTCTTCTTCAGGTCCATAGATATTTTTTGCTATGGAGAAAATATTTTGGTTTTTTACCCAGTCGACATCATCTGTAAAAATATTTAATTCTAAGTTTTTAATTTCTGACTTCATATATTTCAAACAATCTTCATAGAACTTTAAACTTAATTCTTCATTCATTTTTAAATAATCACCCCTTCTTACTAGGAGCATGGCTGAATTCTTGTTAGTTTTAAGATTTATACTGTTTTTTATTATCTTATTATTAGACAATGATCTTATAAGGTAATCTTTTTCATTAACAAGAAAATCTATATTTTGCCAATATCCATCAAAATGGTTAATAAATTTTTTAGGATTTTCATAATTATAGTTCTTATCTTTAATGTGTACGTACAAAGGGTTGTGGAAATTTTTTAGCACCCTTTTTAATTTTCTGCTGTTTGAAATTCTATTATTTAGGATTAAAAATTTATAAAATAAGTAACTTATATTTTTAAAATCAAAATATTTCGGGGGCAGAACAAGACTTCTGTAAGTATTTTCTGCTTTTTCATTTGGTTTAAATTGATCGTAAAATCTTGTATTAACTTTTACCTTAAATCCATCATTTCTTAATTTATTTGCAAACATATATTGAAAAACTTGATTTCCAAAACCACCTTTGATTTCTACAATAATGTTTTTTTTAAATTTCAAAATAGAATTAATTCTTTTTCCATCTATTTATATTTCCTTTGAAGATTTCTTCCATTATTTCTTCAATGCTGTAATTAATTTTCCAGTTAGGATAGTCGTTTTTAAATTTTGATAAGTCACTCACATACCAAATATGGTCTCCAATTCTAGATTCATCTGAGTAATCATAATTTAACTTATTTTTTACTATTTCTTCACCTATTTGGATTGCTTCTAACATAGAACAATTTGATTCAATTCCTCCACCAATATTATAAACTTCGCCACTTGTTGGGTTTAAATAATATTCATGAAATGCATTCACAAGATCACTTGAATGAATATTATCTCTGACTTGTTTTCCTTTATATCCATAAATTGTATATTTTTCATCTGTCATTATGCACTTAACTAAGTAAGAAAGAAAACCGTGTAATGATGTTCCCGCATGACCTGGTCCGGTTAGACAACCTCCCCTAAAACAAACAGTATTTAGCCCAAAATATTTTCCGTATTCCTGAACCAGTATATCTGCAGATGTTTTTGACGCACCAAAAACAGAATGAAGAGTATTGTCTATGGACATTCCCTCATCTATTCCAAATTCATACTTTGACCCATTTTTAATTGTGTATCTAGACTTTTCTTCAACAAGATCTAACTTGTTCGGATTGTCCCCATAAACTTTGTTTGTTGAAGTAAAAATAAAAGGAACTTCAGGACAGTATTCCCTATAAGCCTCAAGCATATTAAGAGTTCCAAGAGAATTCACCATGTAATCCAAACGAGGATTTATAGCAGCCCAATCATGTGATGGTTGTGCTGCAGCATGAATAATTAAACCTATATTTTTCCCATATTCTTTAAAAATTTTATTGATTTTCTCACTATTTTGTATATCTTGATTAAAGTGTTCGTAATTTTTGATTTCTTTCTTTAACATTTTTCTATTCCATAAAACAGAAGCATCTTCTCCAAAAAATTTTTTTCTTGAGTTATTATCAATACCTAAAATATTAAAACCGAGTTTAGAAAAATATTTTACTGATTCTGATCCTACTAATCCATCAGAGCCGGTTATTAGAACGTATTTATTCTTTGACATTTTAAACTACTAACATGTTAATTAAGTAAAGTATAATTATTTAAATTAACTAAATCGGAAAAGAATGTTTAAAAAATTAAAAAAGTATTTCTTCGTTTTTAAGCTCAGAATATATAGAAATTATAATTTTTTTGTATTTAAAAAATTAATGAATGAAGCAAATCTTGAAAGAAAAAAAGTTTACTCTTTACCAGAAAATGTTTTTTTAAATCTTTTATTTGAAGATAGGTATTCTATGAACTGGAACATGAGGAAAAGACATCTTGAATTAATAACAAATCAAAAAAGAAATAAAAAAATAAAAGAAATAGTTAAATATTTTAAAAGTAAAAAAAATTATGAGAAATCACTACTAAAAATAGTTGAAACAAATAATAAAGAATTATACAAAGAACCAATCAGTCATAATAAAAATTTTTGGGACAAAGGGAATAATTATTTTATTAATTCTATAGTGTTTGGATTCAAGAAAGATGTTGTTGCCTATCAGGATGCAAATAAATATATTAAAAATAACAAATTGAACTTATTCTCGAAAGAGTACTTTGAAAGCTTAGATGATATGTCAGATAAAGAAATAGAGAATTTTTTAAAAGCAAACCCTATAGAGATTACTAATAATTGCATAACCAGTGGAAAGCATAGAGCATGTGCGATGATTGGTAGGTTAATAAATGATAAAAAATATATTCCGATTTATGCACTGATAGGATAGATTTTATTTTATGAACAACCTAAAAAAAATAAACTTCACCAATTTTTATTTAATAGTTTTATTAATAACACCATTTATACTCCAAAAAATATTTTCCGATAATTTAACAGCAACCAATCTTTTAATGGTTTTTCTTTTCCTAGCTTTAAGTTTTCTTTTTTTAAATAATAAATCAGAAAATTTTAATGAAAATTTAAATGAAAAGATTGTGATTCCATTTCTTCTACTTATTTTGTTAGTCCTTACTTTTATCACTCAAAATTATTATTTGAATTACGAAACAATTGACTGGGACATTTCATCATATTTGGTAGCTTCATCTGAAGTTGGAAGGGGATATATACCTAACGAGACACAATGGGAGTCAAAAGGTCCTCTTTTTTTATACCTTTATTATTTTTTTTCCAAGATTGTAAATAATAATTACATTTTGTTTAAGTTTCTAAATGATATAATCTTATTTTCTTTGGTTCTTGTTTTATTTTTTTCTACTTATTTAAAAACAAAAAAAATTATTATCTCATTCTTATCAGGTATATTCTTAATACTTTTATTTAGTCAGGCTTGGGCAATAAGCGCTTATTCAGAGCTTTATTCCTTAATCTTTATAGGCATAAGTTTTCTAATATTTGAAAATACTAAAAAATCAAAGAAAAAATATTTTTTAATTGGTTTTTTAATTTCATTATCTACATTAATAAATCAAGGAACAGTTATTTTTTTATTACCTTATGTTTTTGTTATTTTACAAAAACAATTAAGAAATAATGTATATAAAATCTCTTCATTATTTTTGGGCTTCATTATTCCCCATTTATTTTTTCTTTACCTTTATTTTGTTAACAATCTTTTGGATATTTACTTTGCAACTTATTTTGAAATTCCTTTGGGATATGCAGAGTCAAACTTTGCTAACCTATATGAATTAAAAGTTTTTTACCGAAAATTTTATGAATTTAATTACTATCTTTATTTAAGCATAGCTTTAGTTACTCTTTTTTATTTAAAGAGACTCATTGAAGAAGGGAAGTTAAAAAACCTCATAAGCTTTTTAAATCTTAATTTAATAGCAGGACTAACTTTCTATTTTTTAGCTGATCATAATTATTATCATCATTTATTTTTCCTTTTATTTTTCCTATGCCATTTATTTAAAAAGATTAAAAATAGGAACGAAATAATATTGATTTCTTTGTTTATATTTATTTCAGTAGGATTTTCTATTAATGAAATGTACAAGGTTTCTTATGAGAATCTTTCAAATTATCAAGAAGTTTATAATGACTACCCACTTAATAATTTATCTAAAACGATTGATTCTTATTTTGATTCAGATTATGAAATTCTTGCTCTTGATTATTTAATTATTTTAGAATACTTAGATAAACCAAATTATTCATATATAGTCCATCCAAGTAATCATTTCGAAGAATTTATTGTTGAGATATTAACAGATTTAAACAGACTAGAACCAAACCATATTTCATTTATGCTAGATAACCAACCAGAAGTAATTATTTGTAATCCAAAAATGATAATTAGAGGTGAGCCAACAAAGATAGATTATTACAACTGTGAGGTAGATGATTATTTCAAGAATTATAAAGAGATTGATACTAGTTCTTATGAAAAGGATAGGAACTTAAATTATTATTATGATCCTTATAAAAAGATAAAGGTATTTATTAAACAGAATGAATAATTTTAACTTTTCTTTTTTAAGAATCTATTTATTATTTTTTATATATTATTTAAATAGGACAATCCAAGAATAAAATGCTTACTTTTTTTAAAACAAGAATTAAAAAAATTTTAAATAAAGATATTTATTTTTACAATTTAGCAAAAGTAAACTTGAGGAAATATAACTTTACTAAAGTTGAGAAATATGAAATTTCAACAGGATATTCAATTGTAGAAACGCGAAGCTTTATCGATTACCCAATAAATGAAATAAATTGTATTTTAAATTCAGAAAATGGTTATATTTATACTCCTGTTCAAAAAACTCCTCATTTTATATTGATTGAAGAATATCTTAATTCAAACAAAATAAATAAAGATTCTAAAAATAATTACATAAATTATCTTAATTCGTTTCATAAAAATATAGAACCTCATAAAAAATTCGATAATTTTATTAAATTAGCAGATGATATTAAACAAGATACTTCAAAAGTTAACTTAATAATAAAAAAAGAAGTAGAGCTTTTGTTTAAGGGTCCAGCGAAACTTATCGATGGTCTTCATAGGCTATCAATACTATCATCATTAGGAATAATTAATGCTAAATGTTTTATATTGGATAAAGAAATAAAATGAGAGAAAATAAATATTATGTCTAGAGAATACCAGCATAATTTTTCTGAAAAATTTCCAGAACTTTACGATATAGAAGGAAGGGTCAGGAAAGCTTCAAAAACAATAAGCATTTTACAAGACGCTCTTGGAGAACTTAGCTCATTTAACTTATTAGACATTGGTTCATCAACTGGGATTATGACAAATGAGTATTCAAAATATTTCACACATACTGTTGGGATAGATATAGATCAAGAGGCAGTAGAATTCTCAAAGAAAAATTATAAAAAAGAATCCTTAGAATTTCTCTGTGTTCCAATAGAAGAACTTGATTACAGTGATGGTCATTTTGATGTAATTACTTGTTCCCACATTTATGAACACGTTCCTGATGCTAATGAACTATTAAAAGAAATTTATCGCTTGTTAAAGCCTGGAGGAGTTTGTTATTTTGCAGCTGGAAATAGATATAAAATAATTGAAGGACATTATAAACTTCCATTTCTTTCCTTTTTTCCAAAAAAATTATCGAATGTGTATTTAGTTATTACAAACAAAGGTAAAAAATATTATGAAAATCATTTATCATTAAGAAATTTAAAAAAATTGGTAAATGATTTTGAAATAATCGACTATACAATTGAAACTATTCAAAATCCAGAAAAGTATAATGCTACTGATTTAATAATACCCAACTCTTTAACGCAAAAAATTTACCTTTTCTTAACAAAGTTCTTTTACTTTCTTGTGCCTACTTATTTATGGGTATTGAAAAAAAATTAATCTAGATTAAACCATCATATTCAGATAAAAAACTTTCCAAATCTTCTGGTGTTCCGATTCCCCACATTTTATCAACTTCATTGATTACAATTCTTTTATTGTTTTCAATCGCCTGATTGTAGACTGGACAAACATAAAATTCACCGTTAACTCTTAAATCTTTTTTAATCATTTCTTCAGCACAACTCACATAATCCATACCTTTTTTCCAGTAATATACTCCTACTGTTGCGTTATTGCTTATGGGATTTTTTTCTGCAACTTCTGTTACATTGCCTGAGTTATTAATTTTCGCATAAGACCATTTAGGATGAGTAGCATTAAAAGTTAAGATTCCTCCATCAGCTTGAGTAGAAGTAAATTTATACATTACTTCCCTAGGGTTCCACAAAATAAATTGGTCAGAATTTGCAATAAGTAAAGGATCTTCATTATTTATAAACTCTTTAGCCATTAATGTAGTAGATGCAGCCCCTTCAGTAACCTCGTCTAGGGTAACTATTTTTGCTTCAGGCCTTATTAATTTAAGCATTTTATCAATGTTGTATTTTTTGACATGTTCTTTCTGCACAATAAATATATAGTTTGCGTCAATATTTAGATTCTCTACTACTACCTGAATCATAGGTTTTCCTTTTATTTCGATAAGTGGCTTTGGAAATACATAACCTTTTTCAGCAAAACGTGACCCTAGTCCCGCCATTGGAATTAAGATATTTAGTTTTTTGTTTTGATACTCGTTTAATTTATTTAGATTTTCCATATTTTCAGAATTTAATATATCATAATACAAACCTTCATTTATGTCTGAGCTATCTTCTACAAAATAATTTCTTGCCCCACTTAACGAAGCACCAAGTCTACCTACAGGAGAATCTTCAATTATTAATGTTTCATTCGGTAGTATCGAGAATTCTGTCATGCATTTCCAATATATTTCAGGATGTGGTTTAGGGTTTACGACATCTTCATTTGAAACAATTTTGTCAAAAAAATCAATAATTTCTAATTTTTCCAACACTTTATAAACAGTTTGAGAAATACTATTAGAAGCACAAGCAATCTTTATGTTGTTGTCTTTTAATAATTTTAACAAATTATAAATCTCTTCATTCTTTTCAATTTTTTCTAATAGAGCAAGAGTATTTTTTTGTTTATTTTCCCAGATAGTTGAAAACTTATTTTCTTCTAGTCCCTTTTCTTCTTTTAGAATTTCAAGCTTCCTATTTGTTGGCAAACCATCATATATTCTAAGATGATCCTCATATGAGATTTCATATTTTGTATCAATATCAATTAGTGCAAGATTCAAAGCCTCAAAATGAAACTTTTTTGAATCATAAAGCACACCATCAAGGTCGAAGATAACTAAATTTATCACTAATATTTATTTTAAGCAAGGTTTATCATTGTATAAGGAATTTAAATGAAAACTTTGTTAATTGCTCATAGAGGCAATATTCTTGGCCCCGATGAGAAGAATGAAAATGAACCAAGTTATATAATTCATTCTATAAAAGAAGGTTTTGATTGTGAAATTGACTTAAGATACGACAACTTATCAAATCAGTTTTATCTTGGACATGATTCAAATCAATACAAAATTTCTAAAGAGTGGCTACTTGAATACAAAGATAATTTATGGATACATTGCAAAGATTTCGACTCACTCAATATCTTAAGCTTATTTGATGAGTCATTAAATTATTTTTGGCATGAAAATGATAAATTTACACTTACTAGTAAGGGATATATTTGGACATATCCAAATAATATGACTTCAAAAAAAAGCGTCATAGTCTCTTTAGGGCCGGAGAGGCCTAGTCAGGAATGTTTTGGTATTTGTTCAGATTATGTTCAAAAGTTAAAGTAATTATTTTATGAATGATAAAAAAAAAGTAACATTTGTTTTTCAAAAAGCTAGAAAAGATAGGTTAAATAAAAATATTCCTTTTGCCAAAGATATGTTCTATACATATTTTAGTTTTTCAGAAGTTGCCGAGACAGAACTTATAGAATTTGGGGATGTTCCTCCAGGACGCAGGTATAAATATTTATGGAAATTTGAAAACTCTATAAGAAGTGCTTTAAAAATTCCAATGTACTCACTATACCTAACAAATAAAAGAAATTTTCAAAAGTTTGCTATCAGTGATCATGTAATATTAGGAACAAACAGAGTAGCAACGTCTTGTTTCCCGATGATGTTGGCAATAAAATTGTTAAATAAGAAAGTAAAATTTACTTTTTTTGTTCTAGGTCTTTATGCATCACGCCCTAAATATTTTATCTTAAGAGGAATTCAGTCAGTTTTTTATTTTTTACTATTTTCTTTAACAGACAATATTATTTTTATTGGTCAGGGTGAATACAAGCATGCTATAAAAAAATCAAGATTTCATAAAAGAAAGTTTTCATATTTACCTTTTGGAATAGATGTAAATTTTTGGAAAACTGAACGCACTCCTTCATTTGAGAAAAAGAAAGAGATTTTGTTTGTTGGTAATGACAGCAGTAGAGATTTTGAGTTAGTTAAACAAATTGCCAAACAAATGCCTAACTACAAATTTATTTTTGTAACTTCAGGAATAGAAAAAGAAGATACAGGAGATAATGTAACACTATACTCTGGCACATGGGGAGACCCTGTCTTAAGTGATTTGGAATTAAAGTCTATTTATGAACAATCAAAACTCACAATTGTTCCTATGAAAGAAACAGTACAACCGTCTGGGCAAAGCGTAGCTTTACAGTCAATGATTATTGGTACACCAGTTTTAATTAGTAATATTTCTGGACTATGGGATAAAGAGAAACTAGTTAATGGTGAAAATATTTACTTAATGGATACAAATAATGTTGAAGATTGGGTAAATAAAATAAAGCATTTATATAAGAATGAAAATGAATTAATTTCTGTATCAAAAAAGTCCATAGAAACAGTTATAGATTCATTTTCAATCTCTATATTTTATGAAAATGTTAAAAAAACAATAAATTTTTAACTCTATTTTCAATAACCTTATTAATTTTAATTAAGATATATTTATGGAATTTACATTTGGAATCATTACTTCAGGAGATAATTTTCAACAAGTTTTAAAAATAATTGAAAGCATTAAAAATTTATCAATAAAGAATTATGAGATATTAATAATTGGTGGAGATAATTCATATGAATCAGAAGAGTTTGTTAAGCACCACCAATTTAATGATGATTTAAAGCAAGGCTGGATAACTAAGAAAAAAAACATAATTACAGAAAAAGCAAGATATGAAAATATTGTATATATGCATGATTATATTATTTTTGATAAAAATTGGTATAAAGGTTTTTTGAAGTTTGGAAATAAATATGATGTTGCTATGAATCAAATATTAAATAAAGATAAAAAAAGATTTAGGGACTGGACCTTATGGCCTGAAAATAATAATTTTATAGATGATATTGTGAGTAAAAATCTAAATTGCTTATTACCTTATAACGTAGATAGTCTAACTGATTATATGTACATATCCGGGACTTATTGGGTAGCAAAAAAGAAAGTAATGCAAGAATTCCAACTAAATGAAAAATTGTTATGGGGCCAATCAGAAGATGTAGAATGGTCAAAGAGAGTTAGGAAAAAATATAGATTTAAAATGAATAAATATTCGAAGGTTATGTGTTTAAAACAAAAAAGAAATGATTTTAAAAAAATATCTTTAATAGATTTAAGAAGAATAAATAAACAACTTAAAAAATCTAAAAACTCCTAAAGAAAAGTCTTAATTATTCACATCTTTGGAAAATATAATAAATCTAATCAATATGGTATAAATTAAATTATTATTTATTCTGATGTTAACAATTTACTATCACCCAAATTACGGTCGTCAAAAAAAGATTTTTTTAACAAGAAAATTAAGGTATTCAAAATTTTTAATTATTTTTGAGTATATTTTTTGGAAGTTTAATTTAGCACTAGGAGATAGATTTATTTATTCAGGACCCAGAAAATTACAGAATAATTTGGTAAAAAGTTTTAAAAATAATAGAGCAGTATCATTTAATAATTATAAATTTCCTAATTCTTATATTGTCCAATATGACGATTATGGAAAAAAAATAATTAGTAAGGTTTTAAAAAAATTTCCTTACTCAAATATAATTGTTGGCCCTTTATATGATCAAAAAGGATTAAGTGAATTATCTAATGAATTAGTAAAAAATAAAAATATAAAATTATGTATTGCTTCAAACAGTGTTAGAGAATATATAAATGATTCAATATCATTTAATATTCCGGAGGAACAGATTGTAGTCCTTCCAGTTGGGGTAATAGAAGAAGCAAAAAAAATAAAAAAAACAAGAAAAGATAGAAAATTAAAATGTTTAATTTACTATAAAAAAAGAAACAAAGAAGAATTAAATTTAGTTATAGAAAATTTGAAAAATAGAAAAATTGATTACAAAGTTTTTAATTATGGAACTTATAACAATCGTAATTTGACTAAATATGCCAAAGAAGCAGATTTTGGGATAATATTAGACAAAATAGAAAGTCAAGGAATAGCCACACTCGAAATTATGAGTAGAGGATTGCCTCTCATTGTATGCGAATACAGTTCATTAGAGGTAAATGGAAAAAATTATAAAAGTACTTCAGTACCATATTGGTCAGAAAAGTGCGGAATAAAAATCAATTTAAATAAAAATTTCGATGATGATCTAAAAAATTTTATAAACAGTCTAGATAAATTTAAACCAGAAGATTTTATAAATGAAGAGCTAACTTTTACTGTGGCTTCTGAAAGATTAATTAATAAATTTAATTAAATAGATAAAATTTACTATGATTTATTAATATGGATTTATTTATATGATGCTAGCTACATTTAGTGGCCTTATCTTTAAATACATATTTATGTATCTCTATCTTTTTCTTACTGGGAAATCTACGATTCTTCTCATTGATTATTTAAGAAAGAAAAAATTAAAAGAAGAGTATCTGCTTTATACAAAAATTGAAATTCTTTATCCTTTAATTGGAATAATTTTCATTGGTAATTTGCTTTTCTTATTAAATACTTTTTTACCTCTTGAAAATGTAATAGTAAGTATTGTTCTTATTTTATATATATTTCCTGCATGTATTGATATCTTTAAAAATAAAAATTTATCAAGCCGAATAAAAGTAATAAATATTTATAATATTTTTTGTTATTTAATAATCCCATCGATTTTAGTTGTATCTACATTTGACATCAACTTTAATTATGATGCAGGATACTATCACTTGTTGCATCAAAACTGGTTAAGAAGTTCAAATTTAATTGTAGGAATGGTCAATATCTTTTGGCCACTAGGTATGTCATCAATTTATGAATATATTTCAGCAGTTTTATGGTTTGACAAATCTTTTGTTTTACTTCACTTTTTAAATTTGTACTTTATACACTTTTTCTATTTATTTATTTCCTCTAACTTGTTTAATTTAAAAAATAAATATTTATTTAATACATCATTATTTATTTTAATTTTTTCAATATTAGATAATTTTGGAAAAGGTGGAGGCAGGAATGGTTTTCTTTATATTCAAGGCGTAACAAAACAAGATGTAACTGTAGGAATTCTTTTCTTTTATTTAGCAATAGTAATGATCTTGAAAATAAAAGAAAAAAATATTAAAAACTCAGAGTTGCAATTAATTTCATTAATATTGTTGTTTGTGTATCAGATAAAGGTTTCAGGTGTGATAATTTTTTATCTATTTATTATCTTATTATTTATTTTAATTCAAGAAAGAAGAAATTCTATATTAGAAATATTCAAACTCATCTTTCCTACCATCGTATTAGGATTTTTATGGGTTATTAAAAGCTTTTATACAACAGGTTGTTTAATTTATCCTGTAAACATAACCTGCTACGAAGGCTTTGATTGGTATATTAAAAATTCAACTATAAGTTTTGAAGCTATTACAAAAGAAGCAAGTCTTGCATTTGATAATTCCATTTCATTTATGGAATGGGCTAGGACTTCAGGATCATTTGAATATAGAAATCAAGTTTTCACAAATTTTATATTTTCATTTGCTGTACTCGTCTTGGCAAAATTAATTTTATTTAAAAAAGAAAAAAACTTATTCACCTTTAGTTTAATTGCAATATCTTTTCTATTATTTAGTTATATTTATTTAATATTTTTTGGCCCTATTCCTAGATATGCGGTGGGCTTATGTCTTGTCACTATTGGATTTCTAGGAATTTTTTCAACTGAAATTAAACTTAAAATTTCAGAATCATCAAAATATTTACTAGTATTTTTCTCTGTTTTTTTGCTTGTAAGAATGACAGCATATTCTGCATTTGTAGACAACAATGAATTTCGTTTATTTGATCCAAGAGATGATTATGAAATAAATACTGTAATAGGTTATGACAGATATTCTGAAAATTGGGTTGCACCATTAGACAAAGATCAATGTTGGTCAAATATAGAATGTACTCCATCTAAAGTAGAAATAAAATTTCTTGAAGAGGGTATCTTTAAAGTAGCTTATAGAAATACTGAATAAATATATTTAATAAAAAATAAAGTAAATAAATATATTGATATAAAATTGATTGATGACATACTTAAATTTTGTTTCTCTTCTTTTATCAAATATATTTTATTCATTTTATTTTCTCAAAAGAATAGAAACAAAAAGTCCAGACATCATAACAAATGGTTTAGAAAATTTAAAAAATGATTTTGAGAAAATAAACTTTCCCGCTGCTTTAAATTTTAATATTTTTATCATCTCGTCATTAATTGGTATAGCCACCGCTGTAATTGCATACTATCTTGTATTTAAAAAAATTAATCTTGATAATTTAATTCAAATTTTAATGAGCTCTGTTTTCTTATTTTTTATAAATATTGGAACAACTTTTACAATGTTATACTTTTTTAGAATTTTTAATATTGCAAGATCTACTCTTTTAGTTAATTTTTTCTTTTATCCAGTAATTTTTATTATCATAATTATTCTTTTAAAGTCTAACTATTTAATAAAAAATTTAGATAACAATTTAATTAAACTTATACCAAGTCTATTAATAATAAGTATCGGGGTCCTCCTACTTTATCAAAATAGAGAAACTGACATAAATATAACAACACAAGTTCCAAATCTATCAACTGAAAACAATTATTCCGTAGGAGATATATTAAATGAGAATATTGAATGCAGTGAGTGGTCAGGAAGTAATAATTTTAAATCTTGCCTAGTCGGCTCTTCATCTGAAATTATTGAAAAATTAGATAATTCATTAAATAATATAACTTATTTCAATAATAAATTATATATTCTTTCCTCAAGCGGAGTGATATATGAATATAACTATCAAGAAGGCGTTTCCATATTTTTTGATGTAAGTGATAAGTTGCGAATTGGTACCGATGGCAATCCAGAAAATTTGTTTGATCTTGTTTTTCATCCCCAGGAAAACTTCTTTTTATTGAGTTATGCTGATCTTGAAAATGCGTTAACAGTAGAGAAATATTTCTTTGATAATGGGGAAAATGTTTCTAATGATAATTCTGAAATTTTATTAAAAATACCTAATGTAGCTGGACATTATTCAGGAAATCTTATTTGGTCAGACTTTTTTCAAGACTTTTTAATATCTGTTGGAGATATGCAAACACCATTTAAAGAAATATTTAACTTTGAACCAATAGACACAACCTCACCAAGGGGAAAGATACTCTTCTTAAATAAAAAAATTAGTAATCCGGATTTAATTAGTGCAACAAATTTGTATGAACCAAGAAATGATATATTAGCTTTTGGTCTCAGAAATCCGTGGACGATAATTGAACACAATGAAAAACTTTTTATTCCTGATGTAGGACATTTGCAAAATGAAGAATTAAATATTATTGATTTAAATGATTTTGAAAAAAATAATAATAAACCCTTTCTGTTTGGGTGGCCTCTCTATGAAGGGAACGTTAATCATAATATAAATTACCCCGATGTCTTTTATTGGGAAAATGATTCCCCAACCTCTGTATTGCCTTATATAAATGAAAATATTTTGTCACCAGCTTTATATTATGACCATCAAGCTCCAACTAAATTTAGAGCAGCAATTATTGGTGGTGACATTTTTAAAGATAAAGAAAGTCAATATTATAATAAGTACGTATTCGCTGATTTTTTAAGCAAAGAATTATTTGCATATGATTATAAAAATAATTCCTTATATATGATTCCTCTTTCTGATAATTTAAGAGGTAATATTACGTCAGTTATAGTAAGCCCATTTAAAGCAGACAATGTAATAGCTACAACTCAAGAAGGAACCTTAGTTCAAATTCAACTACCAAAATTTGATGATAATTAAATTTTTAATTATTTTTTGGATACAGATAAAGAGAAAAATGCTTTTCAAGAATTTTCTCTGGTAGAAGGAACAATAAAAAAGTCACCAATCTTTTCCTAAACCTAAATTTTTGCATATAAATTTTAAAAAAAGAATTAACAAAAACAAACCTATATTGGATTTTAGTAATTGCATTTAAATCTTTTAAATTATAGAAATGATTAACTTTAATCAAATTATCTTTAATAATGTAATTAAACTTTTGTTTATTTGACCAGAGATTTTTTTTTGCAAGAAATGCATTTGTATCATTATACGCTTTTATTAAAGAGTAATAAAAAAGTTTAATATCTTTATATTTTTTATTTACGTCAACTTTTGTTCTTGAAGAATTATCATGTTCAATTTTTTTAATAAAATTACTAGTATCTAAATACTTAATTTTTGTACTAAATAATTTAGCTCTATTTATTAAGTCATTATCTGACCAACCCCACTCCCACATATATTCATTAAATCCATTTATGTTTCTGAGAAGAGATTTTTTAATCAAGAAATTGCCTGGATCAGATGGTTTGTCAAAAAATACTACTAAATCATATTTTTCATAATCTAAATTATTAAACTTTTCAAAATCAATTATTACATCGGCATCTATTTTTAATATATAATCACCTTTAGATAAGTAAAAACCAATATTATAAGCTCTAGTTAACCACCATTTTTTTTCATTCTTTACTCTATATATTTTTATTTTTTTATTATTTTTATCTAAAAATGATTTTTTAAGTTCTTCTTTTGAATTCCAGTCAATTATTAATTGTTCTTCTATATTTTTTAATTTTTTTATTTCTCCAATACTTTTTTTTAGTTGGTCGTGCCTATCCATTGTGCAAGTAACAACTGATATATTACTTTTCATATTTTTCAAACCTCTAGAGTTTATTTAGACTCATTTTGATGGTAATGATATTCTTACTAAGTTTCCATTTCCTGAAGTAATCAAAACAGAGTTTTTATTGTATGGGTCTAAAATCACAGAAGTAATATAACTATCGAATGTTTCTAATGGAAATTGATAAACTAAATTTTCTTTATAGTCATATGCAAATAATTCTTGACTTAAGTAATCTGCAAAGAAATAATGTTCAAAATATTCACTACTTTCATCACCATTAACTTCTCCACCAATAAAGGCAGCTCTATAATAAGTTGGCCCTATGTGCTCATAATAAACCTTTGGAGGAATACTGTTTGAGTAGACAAACTCATTAATTGTTTTAGGATTACTATTTTCCCAAAGAAATATTTCGTTAAAGGTTACTTCATTATCAATAGATCCCTCAAAATAAGGCCATCCAAAAAGATATGGTTCATTATTATTATTTTCAAAATCATTTAAATCAATAATATTTAATTCTTCTTCAGAGTGATTACCAATATCTGGAACAAACAAAAGATTTTTATACTCATATGTCTTCCAAGGATTTCTTAAACCAAATGCCAATATATCTTTTCTGTAATTGTGCATATCAGTGGTGCTTAATAACTTTGGATTTCCAATCTCTTTATCTAAAAATAAAATTTTCCCCCTTGGAGAAGTTGTGTCTAATGGTTCTGAATTTAAAAGTGGAATATTGTTCATTTCCATATCTCCAACACTAATTAAAAAATCTTCGAAATAGTTTGACCAAATAATATTTCCTCCAAAGTGGTATTGAGCAGTTGACGGTACTTTCATTAATGTTTCAACAGACTCTAATACTGGGAAATTTTCACTATCTAATTCATATTTTTCAAAATTTAAAGTATTTTCAGTGTCTCCATAGCTAATTAAAAAATAGTTTTCAGTTGGATGAAATGCTAGTCCAATTAAACCCGTTTCTGAATTATATCCATCAGCGACCCTGTCTTGAACTTTATCACCGATATCTAAAAATATATTATTTGGTTCATTTAAATATACTTTCCCAAAAGCATCAAGAATGTATAAGTTATCTTCAAAAAAGATTATATTGTTAATACTTTCTGCATAGTTTCCAATTATTTCAATTTCTACCCCCTTAATGCATGAACTAAAATTTTCACTCCCGATCCATTGATGACATTCATCCTGAAAGAGAGCACGATTTGTAGTTTCATAAACGGGGTCATCATTAATTTCTACTGAAATATTTTCCTCATCGGTATTTAATAATGAATTTATAAAAAAAGAGATTAAAACTATAGAAATAAATATACTGAAGTAACGGTACAACTTCTTGTTATTCAATTTAGACAATTGACCACTTTTAATAATTAAAATTAAAATTGTAAAAAATATTGAATATATAAAAATAGCTAATATTAATAATCCTCTAGAGAGCATATAGGTTCTTAAAATATAAAGTGAAAAGAAAAGAACTCCTGAATAGCCAAAAAATATTTTTACAGTACTAAATAAAATATTTGTAATACTATCTAAGTCTATATCTTTGTATACAAAAAAATTCAAATACATTGTTGCAAGAAAGCTAATTACTATAGTTATAAGCCATGAATTTAATGTGAACGATATTGGCAATCCAATACCTTCAAAATCATTTTGAAGTTGAAATAATGCTGTGTAACCTGCTTTTTCATTGGATCTAAATAAATAGTTTATAAGAAAATTGTTAAACAGAATGTTAGCGAACAATATGTTAATTAAACTCATTAAAGCATTTTAAATTAGTATGAAAATATTGTAAGATTTTTATCATTCTTTTGTAGATTTTTTAGTTAAGATTTAAAACTTTTTCTTTGATTAGAAAACTCATATAATTTTTAAAAAACCTCTTACAATTAAATGATGAGAGTTTTAGATAAAAAACTAATATTTTCAGTTCTAATCGGTATATTCGCCTTTTATATACTGTTTATTTTTATTAATAACAATCAAGAAGTAGTAGATAGTAGAAATTTAGTTTGTAGTGAAAATATTGATATTGAAAATATAATTAATGAAAATGAAAATATAATTTATAGTAATTCGGAAATAAGTATTTTTCCAAATCTTGCCAATATTCTGTGCTTTAATAAAATTAAAACCATAAATTTTGACTCAAAATATACAAATGTCGAATACTTTTTTAGTTCTCGTTTTCATGACTTAATATTTTATGCAACGCAGCTCCTATTAATTGTTTCTTTTTTTCACTTAGGAAAAAAAACTTTATATCACCTTCTTTCTAGCAGTTTATTTATACTCCATTTGATTGCATTTAATCCTCTTTTTTATAACTTACAAGCAGCTTATAAAATACTCTTTCTAACCATTTCAAATAATGTTTTATTTTATTTTTTTACAAAAGAAACGAAGCAAAACAATTACTTTGACTATGTAAGTTTGGTTTTATTATTTCTACTTTTTAATAGTTACCATGTTTTTTCAAATCTTATTGGTTTTTATTTCTTTATTTTTTATAGAAAAAATATTTTTCAGGAAAGAAATATAACGGAAAATTATAAAAGTATTATTTTTAATCTACCAATTTATTTTTATTTAGTTAAATTAATTTCAGGGTTAAGTTCTAATTTTTCATTACTGTGGAAAAGTATTGCAAACAATATATATGAAACTTCAAAAGTTTTTGGTGATATACAAATAATTTTTAGAACTATACATTGTAATTCAAGTAACTTTATACAAGATTTTAAATTTTATCCTGATGCTATACATACTTGTCCATTTGAAACGGGTTATCCATTGATAGATTACACTCTTTCATTTGATGTAAATAATATTTGGTTAACAAGTGTTTTTGTTGGAGGCTTAACTCTAATTTCATTAAGTATTTTTTATAGAAATATTATCAGTGCAAATACAAAGTATTCTTTTATTATTTTTATTATTGCAATCAGCTCACCAGTGAATTTTTTATTTGATAGGTTTAACTTAGATATTTTCATAATATTTTTATCCTATTTAGCAATTAAATCTATTAAGAAGTATCCTATAATTTCTACAGCAGTAATAGTATTTTTATTTACAGTTAAAATTTATCCAATTTTTATATTGATTTCATCAGCTATTGTTCAACTGAAAAACAAAAAAAACTTAAAGGTGTTTTATACTAATTTGGTTGGATTGACTGTAAGTATTTACTACTTTTATGATATTGTTTTTGTTAAAAATAGTAGACTTACTGCTACAAATAATCCAAATGAGTTATTTCAAGGTTTTAGCCACTTTACTAATGACACTCTTACTTTTGGATATTTAGCTCATTTAAGATTTATTGAAAATTTCTTTTCACTTATCCCAGCTTTAGTAATTCTTCTTTTATTAATCCTTCTTATTTTTCTATTAATTAATAAAACCCAACAGAGATATGTCTTAGAATCAAATGATCAAGACTTACAGTACTTAATAGTTATTGGAACTTTTGTGTTAATTAGTCTTTTTGAAAACTATGATTATAGAATTTGCTTCCTATTTCTTGCTTTTAAATATATTGTTGAAAATAAAAATGAATCTGTTTTTCTTCTTTATATGACAATTATTTTGACATCAGCAACATATTTTTCACTATTCAATACTGCTTTTGTATTATTAAATATCGTCTCATTCACTATCTTAATTCAGTTTTTCATAATTGATTATTTTAAATATTTAAGAAATAAGAATTTTGAAAACATAAATAAAAAAACCATATGAAATTAAAGTACCATTAGGTTTAATGATAGAAAATCTTACATTAATTATTCCAACTAAAGACGACCATGATTCAATATATAAAAACATACAAGAAATATATGATTTTTTATATGAATTCACAAAAGAATTTGAAATTCTTATTGTTTCTAATGGTTCAAGTGTTAATTCAATAAGCAAAATCGATAAATTGCTAAAAAATTATAACAATACAAAGCACATTGTTCTTAAGGAAAAAGGAAAAGGATTAGCAATAAGAGAAGGAATAAAAGGTACTAAGTACTCCAATATATTATTTGTTGATGCAGATATGTCTGTAAAAATTCATGAATTTAAGAAATTCATACAAAATGGAAAACTTTTAACTGGTTTTGTTATAGGATCTCGAAAGTTGGAAAAATCTAAAAATTTAAATTCCCCATTATTAAGACATGCATCAGGAAGCATTTATTCTCAGATTGTTAAATGGATGTTTAGCGTAAACTTAAAAGATACTCAATGCGGATTTAAAGCTATCGATAAAAAAATATTTTCAAACTGCGAAAAATTTACGTTGAATAATTTTTCATTTGACTTGGAGTTAGTTTTGTTAGCTAAAAAATTAAATATTGAAATAAATGAAATACCAGTTACTTATATTCATGACAAGAGTTCTAGTGTAAAAATTTTAAGCGACTCTTTGTCTATGTTTAAGGATTTATTAATGTTAAAAAAAAGATTTTAGTTTCTACAAAGTGTTCAATTCATTAACTATTCAATATTAACTTTATAAATACTGAAATTTTTTACACTATCAATTAATTCAAATAATTCTGGTTTTTTTTTGATATATTGAAGTACATCATATTGTTTATATGTATGAATATCATCAAGACCAAAATACTTAGTTCTTAGATGTAGTTTTTTAAACTCTGGAAAAGTTGAGAATTCTCCACCATCAAATAGAATAAAATCATAAGAATTATCCAACTCATAAAAAATATTTTTAGTTCTTTTATATCTTCTTATATCTTGAAAGAACCATTCAATGTTTTTTGGATTTAAATTATGTTTTCTAAAGTCTATTAACTGAGGGTCGGGCAATTCATTTATTTCAATAATCCTTCCTAGCTTTAAGATTATTCCTAACTTACTTTTTAGATTTTTTTTTGCCAATTTATATGCAATCTTATCTGTTTCTATAGACATTAGGGACCAATGCTCTTTTTTATTTTTTAAAGCTTCAAATAAAACTAGTGTTGAACCAAGACCGTTCCAGGTTCCTATTTCTAAAACATTATTAATATCTTTATTCTTAATAAATCTATAAAGCAAACTACCAGCAGAGCTATCAATCTTAAGTAATCCATCAGATTCTGATAAAATTTTCTTAGTTCTTAAATAGTTTCTAAAATTTATAACAATTCTTAGTTTTTTTATGTAATTTTTCAATCTAAATCTAAAACCTCCTCAATTTTCTCATAAGTTTTTTTCTCATAAGTTTCAAGTTTAGATATAAGATTTGAATTATTCCTTCCTGTTTCTTTCCAAACTGGCACCATTGCATTCCATAGACCCTCACCTTTCAATCTTGAATAAACTGAAGCACCTACATGAAGACCAATGACCACATAACTAAGAAATGCTGAGAATTCGTGGATTGCAATAGCTATTTCAATTCCACCCATTCCTAAATTGAAAAGACCAGCAATAAGAAGCCCTGTAGTGGGTAGCATAATCAAGCTAAAATAAACCAGTCTATGAACAGTTTTTGCTATAAAAAGATGGCCTTTAGCTACATCATCATGCGCACCAAGTAAAGTTGGAGTATCTTTCATATAAAAATATCTCATTAAAACAATAATTAAAAAAACTATTGCAAATAAAATTTCAAAATTAAGCAGTGATACATCTTCAAGTTCATTTAAATCATCTACTTGTTTAAATATTCCATAGGCATACAACAAAGTAAATGTCCAATGGATAGATTTTGCTAATGCGGTGTGAGAATTCATTATTTTATTATATTATTTTATACATTTGTAGGAAGCATTTATTAGGCTTTGTCCTCGTTCATTAATTAAATACTCTCCACCTAATTTATTTACTAAATAACCAA
>CETI01027559.1_pt1 | contig 68790 bp, 75 predicted proteins | sample 361441 | NCBI WGS metagenome assembly CETI01 (sample SAMEA2622478, study PRJEB7988) | marine metagenome | biome: marine biome (ENVO:00000447); feature: deep chlorophyll maximum layer (ENVO:xxxxxxxx); material: "saline water (ENVO:00002010), including plankton (ENVO:xxxxxxxx)" | depth 90 m | reverse complement strand
GTGGTGTTGGCTTGACCATTTTTAGGTATACCATTACCCTCTAAACCTGCATCACCACCTAAAGAATCATTACTACTTTTAACAAATGGTGAATTTTCATGTCTACCTTCTGGGTCTGTTTCCTTAATATTTGCAGGAGCTAAACCACTTTTCATATCTTCTAAACCAGGCATATTACTCTCCTCTTATAATTTTATTTATTATATCTTCTGCTTTACAATAAGTACCACAAGTTCTACCTTGTGTTTGTGTTTTATCAACACTCTCATTCATTGGATACATAAAAGCACCATGTGTGGATGGATTTGATACAAAGTCAAATGCTATTAATTCAAAATCATTTCCCACCTTTTGTACTGGTTGGTCATTAGGTCCTTCTGTTACAGTTTCTACTGAACCCAATCCTCTTGAACTAATACCCAATTTAATACCATTCTTAAATAATTCTCTTAAAATATTTCCACTTGGAGTAGTTAATATCTCTACTGTACCAATTAAATTATCACCCTCAAAATGCATTTCTGTAATATTATGAGATACATTAGCTAAATTAACTACAGAAGAATCTGGATGGTCTAATTCACCAAGTGCTCTTTTTTGTTTTATAAAACCTTCATTATAATTCTTTGCTTCTCTTTGTAATATTTCAGATGGATAAACTCTACCATTTTGATTTTTGGCCTCAGCTCGTTGTAGTACTCCCCGTACAACAAGCTTTCCATCATTCTCTTTTATGGCCTCATTTACTTGTTCCCTTGATATTTCAAATGGTATATAATCTACTATTAAATTCTTCATTATTGATTCCTATTTATCATGTCCAAGTTTAACATTCTTTTTACCAAAATTCCATGAAACATGCCCTTTAGCACCCTTATCTCTTGGATCCCCTGCAATAATAAGATGACCTAAATATTGATTTTCAAAATTTACTTCCAAAAAATATTGAGGAGCATAACCAGGTCCAGTTGGATTTTCATCATGAACTATTTTGAACCTACCAAACCGAGTTTGTATTTCATATTTTTGTGCCTCATCTAATTTACCTTCATATTGTTTTCTATAAAAATCTGAATCTGACTTAGATTGTTTTTTAGGTTCTTCTTTCTTTTTCATTTTAGATTTTAACCAACTCAAAGCTCTTTTGTGTAATGGATGTTCTTTGTTTTTTAAAGCTGTTGAAACTTTAACATCTCTACCCTTTGGATTATTTAAAACAGCGGATGCTGCTGCAGCTGCAATTGCAGCTGGTGTTTCCAATATAGTATTATCTTCTTTTAAATTTTCTTGATGTTTTTTCATCACACTTGATAATGTAGGTAATGATTCACCAAAATCACGATTCAATAAATCAATACTTTCTTTTAAAAACTTTTCATTTTCTTTCATGATTATTTCCTTTTAGCAAATCTCTTTGAGTTTTCTTTTACTATTTCAGCAAAAGTTTTTTCTTTTTTAGACTCTTTAATTGGTCTATACTGCTTTCCGTTGATTTTGATTGATTCTTCTTGTTTCCATTTCACATCAATACGACCACCGAAACTACCTGGTTCACTTGGATGTGTCATTGTGTACCAGTTAGAAGAATGAAGTGCAGCAGATAAAAAGTTTTCTCTGTCTTTTTCACTATCCCAAACAAATTCATCATACGGATCACCTGAATGATATTTTCCCTCAGGAACATCGTCAAGATTGATGGGTCCATAACCCTTTCTTGGAAGCTTTTTACCTTTTCCTTCAAGTCTTTCAACTTCTGCTTTTAAATCATTTTGAATACCTTCTGCTTCTTTTTCTGTCATTTTTTCTAATTTCTGTTGGCGTTCATATGAATAATCATATTTATCCCCATCACCTTTAACATCATTTACTACTTTATGAAGTTTTTTTACTTTTTCATTAGTTCCTTTATACTCACCAGTTTCATCATCATAGTCATCTGATGTATCGCGTTCTGGTTCATCATCTGCATCAGTTTTACCCAATGCAACATCATCTTTATCCACATCACCATCACCATCTCTATCAAAATCACTACCACTTAATCCTTGACCTTTAGGTTTTTCTCCATCACTATCACCACCTGCCATTTTATCATACGCCATCTTTGCTGGGTGATCTTTAGGCATTGTTTTTGCTGAACCAGCTTTCATTTCACCCTGTTCACCATCTTCCTTTTTATACTTAATGATTTTATCATCATCAACTTCAACCTCTAAAAATAATTCTTTTGCCATAGAGTTATATGCATCTAAAATTTTCATTGTAATTTCCCTACTTTATTAGCCAACTTGACTAATCGTTCTGATATTTTACCTAAAGCTTTATGAGTGTTTTTCCAATAAGAACGAGAATCTACATTCAATTCATTCTTTAATCTAACATTCATATCAATTAATTTATTTAATTCACTCAATGCATTTCTAACTTCTCTCATTGAATGACCAATTTTTTGTCTTGGTGTTAAACTTTCATCATTTCTATAATCATGATACTTACCCTCTTGTACTTTTTTATATCCACCAACTTCTGGATTTTTACTGCCAATTGAACCACTTGAAAAAGCTTTTGGTGTCATATATGAACCACCAGCCGTAACTGTAGTAGAGGCCTCTTTGAGTTTTCTCTCTCTTTCAATAAGTTTTTTGATTATTTCAATGAATTTACTTTTTTTCATGAACTTTCTCAAATTCCTTTACTAATTCATAATACCTCATCAATGAAATAACATGACTATCCTTAACATACTGACCACCAGTGGCCTTTTCTGTATGTGTAATGGCTTCTGTTAATTTTATTTTAGTTATTTTATCATCTACCTTTTTAAGATGTGATGTTAGAGATTTTTTTACCTTTTTTACTTCATTATCAATAAATTCTCTTAATGAATTGGTATTTGATAGGTTATTTATATATTCCTTTAGTAAATTACGCTGATTATCATTTAGATTACTATATTTCTTGTTAAATTTCTCAACTAACAATTGATAAGTCAATAATCTCAAATCTTGTTCTTGTTTTGATAAAGATTCTACAATATTACTACGCTTTTTAGATTTGGAGTGTTTTTTAGTAGTAATATTCTCAATTATTGATAATTTACTATCAGTTTCTACAATAGGACCAAAATTTTCTTTGTTTGACTCACCTTCAAAGACATTATATATAGATGCGAGTACTTTATAATTTGGAATGCGTGATTTAAAGAACTCATTTATATCATAAGTCTCTTTAATTGTCTTAATTAAATTATATTTTTCATTTTTTAGACTTCTATTTGATAATTTTCGCCTATTTTTGATAACAGCCTCTAATAAAATAGAAGCTTGTTCAGAAGTTTTATACTTCTTCTCTAATAAAACTTTATAAAGTTCATATTCTTTACCCAATTGTGTTTTTGGGTTAAAAAATTCTTTTAATATTTTAACTGCAGAGGTATTTTCTTTACTATTTAGTACATCAACGGTTATTTGCCGCGTTAATAGTTCAAATAATATCGCAGTATTCTTAATTTTACTATGTTTTTTATTGTATGACATCAAACACTCCAATTCGTAAATCTATATTAATAAATATAAAACTTTGAAATAAATCGTTATTTTTCATTGACAAAATCCTTATACTCAACATTAACATCATCTATTTCCTTAGACTCTTTTAATATTTCTTTCTTACCAAAAGATTTTTTCAACATATCAAAGTGGGCTAAAGCTAATCCACTTTTACCTAAAGGATCTCTACCTCTCGCACTACCATCTTTACCATATTTAGGTCCTTCTTTTGGTCTACCAGCGCCTGGTTGGCCACCTTCTTCCGAACCACCTATATCATCTTCTAATTCAGTTCCACTTCTACCCATAGCCATATCACCAGGTGTTCCTTTAGACTCACCTGATTTGGCTGGATCATTACCTTCTGTTTCTATTTGTTCTCTTCTAAACTTTTGTTTCTTATCAAACACAATACCTTCATCCATTTTCTTCATATCTTCATCTGAAAAATTAAATACTTGTTTGTATATCCACTCACTTGACATCATACCATTATCCATCATGTCTCTTGCAAGTGAAATCTTACTACTCCACAACTCTATTTTTTCAGTTTCATATATTGTAGATGGATTAGTTAGACTTAAATCAAAGTTAACTAACTCTGCATCTTGAAAACCCTGTGAATATAAATGAACCACAGCAATTTTTGTCAATTCACTTGTTAAAATTCTTTGTATTCTTTCAATTGTTCTCGCAAACCTAACATCTTCAGCAGCTAGTGTTGCCTTACTACCAAGATTTTCTTCATATCCTAAGAATGCTTTTGGTACATGAAGTGCAGCTAACATTCTATTTTTTAAATATTCTAAATCCTCTGTAGAATCATAAGTCATACCAGGCATTGAATCTATTTGAGTACCACTATCTCCACCCCTAACTGGTAAAAAGAAATCTTCTGTAAGATTTTGTATATTAAATTTTAAATTATAATCACCAGTTGCCTCATCAATGAAAGGTGTTTTCTTCATCTTGTTGATGATTCTTTGCATATAGTTATCAACTTCTGCTGGTGGTATGTTTCCAATGTCTATTTTAAATACTCTTTTCTCTGGTGCTCTCATTACTCTATGAATCAACATAGCATCTTCCATCAATGTAACTTGTTTCCATACTTTTCTAGCACTTTCTAACATTGATTTACCGTAAGGTAGTAAATTACTATCATTGGCCAATCTGAAATGTGCAATTTGAAAATTTTCAAATTCTATTTTTTGATTTTTATTATTTCTTGCAAAATGTGGATGTACCTGCTCCATAGCCTCTAAATAAAATTTTGTATAATATGGATTCTCGGGATCCTCACCCTCTGACCTAACTAATTCATAAGAAGATAATGGAACTACATTTGTAACACCATATTTATCTTGAACATCTAAATATAAAAAGAAATCCCCATACTTACACATATTTCTTACCCATGGCCATAAATTGAATTCTATATTCAATACATCATAAAATAAATTATTTAATATCTGTTTTATATTATCATTATCACTATTGATTTCTATAATATTACCATATTCACTTTTCATTGTGGATTCATCAGCATAAATATCCAATGCAGATGCAATTATAGAATCACTTTCCATTGACTCATAATCTTTAAACAAACCAAGTCTTGCGGCTTGTAATTGTGCAAAGGTTGAATATCCAGTATTATTTAAATCCAAACCACTATGTAGTTTTGAATATCTATCTACCAAATGAGATTTCATTTTGGATTGAATAAATTCTGTATCCGCTACCTTTAATTTACGACCACCTACATTACGAACAATAACATTCGTACTAAATAGTCTTTTTAATCTTCCAAATAATGATTTGTCTGCCATTTTCTAACCTCTTATAATAGCCAATCTAATGACTCTTGTTTTTTATTAACTTCCCAAGACCATCCATCTGCTTGAGTATCCTGTGGTGTATAGAGCCCATCTATATCTTGCATTCTACTAAGAGTTTTCTTTGTCAATTCAATACCCTCTGTTCTCAATCTTAATGCAGTATCGCGAACCCATAAACCTATAGCAAAAGACATCACTAAGTCATCATTATACCCCACCATAGCTTCTGCTCTATTATTATGATATATAAAAGTAAATAATTCATCTATCAATCTACTTGAACGAACTATTACACTTTCATCTCTAAAATATTCTTCAAGTTTAGCAATAATCAATGGTCTTGTTTTCATTGTAGTACTAAACCCAGCAACCATATTTCTTTCTTGTGCTCTGTACTTATTATGTAGTTGATGTTGTACATCTACATATTGTAAATCTTTACTTGTATAAAATAGATTTGGATAATCCCTATCTATTACTTGTTGTATAGTAGCCCAACCAATATTGTTGTTTTCAATAATTAGTAAGGCATCGTTATATTCGGTTGAAATACTGACTAACATATTACCATAGTCTTTTGTATTCAACCTACCTTTATATTCTGCCACTTGTTCCATCTTCTCAATATCAATTACATGGAATGCTGAATAATCTGCAGCATCACCACGACCAACATCAGCACATACTAAATAACTTTTTGAATAATTTGGTGGCTCCCATACCCATAAATTACTATCCACTCCTCTTCTTTCTAATGGATCCCTATTATGAGTTTTCTTACACTTCTCTAATAATACACCATCAATAACAGAAGTACCAGAAGTAATAAAGTCACAATCACATTCTTGAGCCGCACCACTTGGTCCTAACATCTTGTCTTGTTCTTTTCTCCAAGTTTCATCTCGGTCAGGATGTACTGTCCAATGTAATTTAATAAAATTAAATAATCCTCTACCTTCTTCTGCATCTACCCAAGTTTTGTGAAACCAATTACCAACTCCGTTAGGTGTTGATAAAGCAATACATTGACCACCAGTTGTTAGTGTTGCTTGAGCTGCAGTCCAGATTTGGTCAATCTTATCAATAAATGCAGCCTCATCCAATACCAATAATGAAAGTGCTTCTGACCTAGCAGATTCAGTTCCACTTGATACGGCCTTTATTTGTGAACCATTCTTGTATTTCAAAGATAATTTATTATCCTCAACACAACTCTGTTTCAACCAACTTGGTAGGTTGGCATGCATTACCCTAACCTTAGTAACCAAATTCTTTGCAGTATCTTGTTTAGTCGCAATCACCAATATATTTTTATCTTGATGGAATGTCATCATCCATAAAGAATACCCAGCAGTTAAAGTTGATATACCTAACTGACGAGCTTTCAAAATAATATTCATTCTGTTATCTTCAAACTCTTGTATAGTTTTTTCTTGAAACTCATACAAATCAAATGGAATCTTACCCTTTATTGGGTGTTGAATCATACAGAATGTTTTTAAAAAGAAGGCAGGATCTTTCGCACAACGAATATATTGTTCCTTAATTACTTCTTTTATTGGTTTTACTTGTGACATTAGTTTCCTACCAATTGTCCTGTTAGCCAAACTGATGTTGATACTCCAAAAGCACCATACCCAAAGTATAACCATTTATTTTCATACCACTTTGGTTTAACAAGTTTTACTTTTCGCTTATACAATTCAATTTCTTCATTTAACAAACCTATTTGTAAATCTTTGAAAGATAATAATGTTGAATCAGTTTTAGAATTATCTTCTAACTTAACATTTATCTTTTCTAAATCAGAAATCATAATAGTATTTAAACTATCTTTAACCTCTAATCTTTTTATCTCATTAGTAAATCCCAATATTTCCTTTTCAGTAAATGTATAGGTTTTTTCTTGTGAGAATAAAAGTCCAACAAATAACAATAAACTTATATACTTCATTTAGAAAACTTCTTTAGAAACTTTACTGCCTCATCCACATCATCAACCTCTACAGCTTTCTGTGCTTGTTTAATTTGTTTTTTAGTATTGGTAACTTTTCTTTTGAGATTCGCTACTTCTTTTTTGTTGACTTTCTTTTTCTTTTCAAGAACTTCAACTTTCTTCTGAATCTCTTTGACCTCAGCGTCTTTCTCTTTTATTTTAGAATCTAATTTTTTGACTTCTTCACTTTTCTTACCGCCAAAAAACAAACCCAATATAAAATCAATTATTCCGCCCATTTTTATCTCCTAGTTTAATTCCAAATGAATTTAACATTTCTTCCATAGAAGTATTATCTTCACCATATTCATCTAATTCCATTAACTTTCGTATAATTCTTTCATATACTTTAGTTAAATTATCTGTATCATCATCCATATATTTGGAATGATAACTTTGTGCAACTTTACCAACTTGTGCAACTAATCCCATAATTTCAATCACCAAATCTTCAGGCACTATCAATTTTCTCTTGCTCATCCTTTATGCTATCCTCTAATGATTGTATATATTCTCGTGCTTCTGTTACCAATGTGTTAAATTTTTCTTCACCCATTTCCCATTTTTCTTTTTCTAATTCAACATCTCTAACACCAACACTATTAAAAAATTCAGCCTTACCTTCTGTTTTTTCAAACTCATCAATACTTTGTTTTAAATCTTTTAAATATGATTTTTTATTTTCTAATATTTTTTTCTTTTCCCATGTTTCATATTCGCCTGTAATACGAAGTTTATTTTCAATTATTACTTGGCAATCAAAACAATGTCCCATCAAACTCCAAAACTTATTATCAAGTTTCTTTTTCATTACCTTTTTACACTCAGGACAAAACAAAGGCATTCTAACATCTTTCATGATTTTTGTTAAATCACTTTCTTTACCCTTTGTTTCTTTCTGTCCTTCATACCCAACAAATATTCGTTTCTCGGGTTCTCTACCCGACAACAAATCTCCAAGAACTTTATTTTGCCGTTCTTGTTCTTTACTATAACCTGCCATTTTTACTCCTATTATTCATCAGGATATTTAATTTCCTGACAATCAAATTGTTTTGTGTCTTTATTGTAACAACAAACACACTTTGTACTTACACATTTTTCCATATCTTGATTTTCATGTCCACAACTTTTACACTTACACTTATGAATTTCATCTTCTCTACTACTCATAATTAACAATCACACCCACAATCACAACAATCACAACATTTACACATTTTATTCTCCTATTAAAATATTATAGCATATAATATGGTTAATACACCCGCAATAGGTAGAGCCAAGACTCTCTTTCCACCCCACCACGGTATATCATAACCTAAAATATGCCATTTGAAATCAATTGGTTTCCAAATGGTATTTTTATTTACATAATTCAAAGCAAATTCATACAAACAAGTACCAATTAACCATGAACCCAATCCTAAAAAGAAAAACTTTTTAAATGGTATATCATTATATCCCAACAATACTGAAAGAATAACAGTTCCCCATATTCCAAGATTTTCAAATATTCTCCACGCATGATAATCAAACATTCCTGCATCACCTTTACCCATGTGTAGACAAATCAATTTATTTTCTTTTTGTCTTTTTTTATTAGCCCAAGTCCATCCTTCCGATACACCCTCACTAATCCAATACAAAACAATAAATAAACAAAATAGTATTTCTAAAATCATTATACTCCCCTACCAAACCATCCAAGCGGCTGCACCAACTTCAACAATAATATCAGCGGCTGTATTGTAAGCCCACTTCTTTTTTGTACCATAAGTTTCTTCTGTACCTTCTACAAATACTTCAAAAATTTCCCAAGCTACACCAATAATTAATACCCAAAGGACAGCCCATAAATCAGTTGCTCCCAACCATTGTGCTACCTTTGCAATAAATAAACCAGCGGCTAGATGATAGGAAGTCCATCCATCTAACTGACCACTTGATACTTGCCAACTATATAATTTTGCTAACGGATTATTCATAATTTTCTCCTAATAATAAATAGTCTATCCAAACTTTAAACTTCCTAAAATCTGGTTGATAGGTGCAAAAGCTCCTGTGAACTTGTACACTTTTCCTTTGTATTTAAAAACTACACCCTCTGATGGAACGATTGCATTTACTCCACCAATGGCTTCAAGTTTTTCTATTTGTAACTTTAGTTTTTTAAGTTTTTCTGGACTACCACCACTTTTTAAATCCTTTAAAGCTGCTTCAACTTCTTTTTTCATTAGTTGAACTGTTCTATCAGGATTAACTGCCATATATCCACTAATATTTTTTAATATCTCTGCACCAACTTCAAAGAATAATGTTTCTATTGGTTGGATATTCTGTTTAAATATTTTAGCATGGTCATTTTTATCAGTTGATAATACCCATTCTAAAAATTTTGGATAATCTTCTAAATCACTTTTTATATTTGGTATCTTATATGATTTATCAAAGAATGCCCATCTTCTTGTTAAATTTAAAAGAACATCATTTGATATATTTGGATAATCGGTTTGTGAAGCCCCATTCATAATCCATTCTTGCCAATACATTACATGATAATCAGAGAGTCTGTCACTATCGGATAAATTATAATCACCTTTAAATTTATCCAACTTACTTAAAAACTTACTTTTCTTTTTACCAAAATTTTGTGTTTTGGGAACTTTTAAGAAATTTGGTTTTCCAATTTTAAATGTTTTTTGAACATTGGCATTTACTTGTTTAATCATACCTGCTAACATTCTAGCACTATCTTTGGGTTGTCCGATTGGTTTGCCACTATCATCATATTCCAATGTACCATGAAATATAATTTCTGCAACATCATAATCTACCACATTTGCAGTTGCTGGATACATTATTTCCAAATTCATCCATTTAGTACCATTACCAAATATCTTTTCTTTCTGTGCATCACTTAATCCCTTTATAGCTCTCGATAAATCTGTCATAGCACTAACAAAGGCCTTTTCTACATTTCCTCTACCAGCAAATATCTTCTTTATACCATTAGTGTTTGGTGCGGTTGCTCCTTTATTCTTTAAATGTCCTTTATTTCTAGCTGCCTTTAATTCACCATCAATCCAACATATCATCAAGTTTTGACCATCAAGTTTTTCAGTAACACCATCTTCTCTATCTAACTTACCACCTAATCCTAATGTGATGATATTTTTTAAATCACCGAATGTTAAATCATTGTCATCAAATGGATGACTCATGTGTCCATAGGCTCCGCCCATAAGTAATAACTCCTTTTGTTCTTTTAAAACTTTTTCTCTTTCTGCATTAGATAAAACTTTCATCATATCCATTAGTTCAGAATCTTCAATATCTACGGTTTTTGAACCCATAAATTTTACAACTTCCCAACCCATATTTTTAATAATAGCTCTCATATACTTTTCATGTTTTTTAAATGGATTTTTAACACTTTTTGTATTTTTTGTATTTTGATTTATAGTTTTTCCAAATGTTACAGTATCAACTGCACCACCCATACCTGGTATTTTCAATAAATCATCATGTCTTGAACTTGTTGCATTTTTTCCAATTATATCATCAATAACACTCCAACCTAATATTTCAGCATGTTTTGGTGATACTCTTTTATAATCCTTAAATGTTTTAAAAAAATCATAAAATCCCTCATCACTTAAACTACTTCCTTTAAATGATGAACTAAAACCACTAACTTCTTTTAACAATGGTTTGATATTAGTCATAAATTCAAATAACTTTTTAAATTTATTAGTCATCATATTATACACACCTTTATCATAATATCCAAATAGTTTTTTAAATACTTTTGGTCTATCTTCATCTTTAATTTTAGGTGAACCTAATATTTTTCTCATTGTTGTACCTGATATTTCCATACCAGCAACATTCATACTTGTATGTGGTGCGGTTAATATATAACCATGTTCTTCAAACCCAACTAAATTGTTTTTATTTTGTTTGTAATCTTGGTAATAAGTTTTACCACCACTTTTCTTAGTTCCACCTTGTAATCTACCAGCATCCTTTTTACCGAAAATATAAACAACTGCTGTAGTTTCTGGATCAAACTTACTTAATGTATTTTTAGCAACATAAGGTGTGGCCTCTTTTATAATACGGTTCTTAGGAACACCCATCTTTACCATGTGTCTAACTTTTTCAGTAAAGTTCATTGGATGTCTTGGTGGTTTTTTAATATCACTTGTAGTTATGTATGCCTCATCTACTTTACTTTCCAACCATTCATAAGTTTTTAAATGATGTGGACCAAATGGTTGAAACCTACCACCATAAATACCTACAATTTTTTTAATTTGCGTATTTTCCATAATAGAATATACAACATTTTTCATATATAAGTCAAGTGTTTTTTCTATTTTTTCATTAACTTTTTTATAACCACTCATTTTATCAGTTTTATTTTTCTTAACTCCAGCCCTACTTGGTGAAGGTACATCTATTTCATTTAAAAATTTGTTGAATTCCATTTTCTGTATAGCTTTACCAATTTCTTTTCCCTTTACATCTTTGGAAACATCACTTCCTTTTACAGAGAGTTTAAAATTAACCATTTTATTTAAATCTTTTCCTATGTATTTACCCCATTGGATAATTTGATCATCAGTTAAGGATGTTCTTTCTTGAAATTTTTTGGTTAAGAATATCTTTTCAGGTTTAAAACTCTGTAATGTATTTAAGAATTGAATATTCTGTACCTCATCTTTTGAATATTTTAGTTTGTTTAATTTTCCACCTAAAGAACTAGCATCATTTTTTCTTAAAATCCAAGACAATAATAAAATATGGTCATTTTCATCTATATAAGGTTTACTAACTGTCAATCCAGGTAATATTAATTTTGTAAATTTAAATTCATCAGTTTTTTCTAAGTAGTTTTTAGTTGATTTAGCCTTTTTAATTGACTTAACAAATTCATCTCTAATTCTTTCACCACTAACACCCTTTAAACTTGGATCATCTTTTAAAGCCTGTTTAGTATCCTTAGACATCTTACCACCAAGAGCACCATGAAATCTAAGAGCTCTCATCTTTCTCAATGGATCTTCATCAAATCTATCACTAGCCTTTCCAACAGTTCTTATTTTCTTATTCTGTAAATCTTCTATACCACCGACCAAATCAACAATCTCACTTCTATCCATATCATAGAATAAAGCATTGATAGTTAAATCTCTTCTCTTTACATCACCCTCAATGTCCGTATAATCTACAGCATCTGGTCTACGACCTCTTCCTATGTCTTTTCTGAATGTTGCTATCTCATGTCCACCCACAACAACAACACCAAATTGTTTTCCAACCTCTACGGTTTTCAACCCACCATCTTTTGCTATCTTTAATACCTCATCAGGTTTAGCGTCTGTTGCTAAATCAAAATCTTTTGGTGACTTTCCTAATATTGCATCTCTTACTGCTCCACCAACCACATATAATTTTTTACCACTTTTCTTAAATAATCTATGTATTTTTTTAATATCATTTGGAATATTTAGTCTAAGTTCTTTAGATTCCTTAACACCTCTCATATCAGGATCTTTTGTTGCAGAACCTTTATCTGTTCTACTTACAGGAAGTAAAGATTTCTTTGGTTTTACCATTCTAAATTTTAATGCAGATCTACCATTAATCATCATATCACCTTTCTCATTAAAATCAATAGACTTAACAACAACTCTTTTGTTCTTAAACCTACCCATCAATACAGTATCGCCAACTTTTATATCAAGTTTTACATCTTCTGTAATTAAATCTTTAACTAACCAATCTGTTAATTTTTTCATGACTTACTTCCTAACATATTTTCTAAATCTGCAAAATCAAAATCTGTTGAATAATCTTGATTTCCATACTTATCCCAACTACCAACATCTGATTGGTATCCATCATATTTTACACCAGTATTTACAATTCTTTTTATCACTTGAACCCTTTGTATATTTTTATCATCACCTCTACCTGTAGAGGAATCATAGGGATTATCAGCTTTTGGAAAATCTACTTGTTTATATCCACCTTTATTAAACCATGGCTCAGGTTTAGACGCATCAACACCCAAAGTTCTTTTTTTACCCTTTTTGGTGAAACCAGTATCTGGCTCACCAGCATCAGCTACATAAGAATTTCCGTTACTTGATATTTCGCCTAATAAATCTTTTAGTTTGATCATACAGATAAACACCTTCTAAACCAACCAAATAAGAATCGTTCTTGTTCAGGTTTCTTATTTACTAAATCATAGTAATGTTTCATTCTATAACAACGAACTCTATGGTCTGATGGTTTATAAGTGTTTATGGATTGTAATGTTTTTGGACCCATACCACCATCAACAGCTAAATCAGCACCTTTTGCGTTAGTTGCTCTTTGTAAAACCCTGACAGCAGTACCCTTACCTTGATTTACACACATATCAAAATAAATGTGTTTTAAATTATCTGGTAATTCATCTACTTTATTTTTATCCCAATAATCTTTTTTATAAATTTCTTTCGCACCCTCTTTGGTAAGATTTTTAATATCCACATCTGGATAAAATCTACCAGCGATACCGAAATTGGTTTCACCACCTAAATCTTTAGGATCGTGAACATATCCGCCTTCATGTTCTAATGTGATTTCAATTATTTCATCAAATGTTGTAAGCATTATTTTCTCCAGTAATGTATTAATAAATATTAGAAAGTTATTTTTTATCCATTTCTATAACTTGTATTTGGTCTACATCAATTTTATCATAATCAACAGTATAGAATCCATCTTCATTTGTACCAACTACATCATTTATTCCCATTTCTAATAAATCTTGTGCAATTGTACCTTCCCATAATGTATCTAAATCATCTTTGAATCTAAATTCATAAATTGGTATTCCACTTGGACTAGTTCCAATTTTCTTAATATCAGTTTTTAATCTTCTATCAGAGGCACCAACTTGACCAGTGTATTGCCAATTAATAGGAACAGTAACAGATATGGTATTGTTGGTAACTACAATATTACGAACCACATTTGACATTCCCATCATATAAGTTATACTTTCTTTAAGTTGAAAATAATGATGTTTAGCACCAGTCATAGTAAGAGTACCAGGTGATGAGGTGTATGTAGCTGATCCCATACCAGATGCTGATGAGGCCTGTTTTACAGTTGGTCCTGATGGAAGTGTTATTGCTGAAGTACCAGCGGCATCAGCACCAGTCCATACAACTCTCCACATACTACTTTCAAGGTTTGCAGTTGTGCCAGCTTGGCCTGTTGAAGATATAATTTCTCCATTAGTATCAGTTGAAAAAGATATACTCCTACCAGAACCAGTACCTCTTTGTGTTGTTCCAGTAACAGTTGGAGCTGCAGTTGTAGTAAAAGATGTACCACTTGTACTTACTGTACCATCGTTATACTCACCATCTGGATTTACAGCTTGTACCCAAACATAATAAGTAGTACTAGCAGTTAATCCAGAAATAGTTGCTGATGTTGCTCCAGATGAAGCAGTTCCTAAAAGACTGTTACTACCTGCATTATATGCAGAGGAAACTTGACCACCATGAATTCTATATGAACTTGTACTACTATATGCACCATGTGACCAAGATATAGTTACCGAAGTCTGTTGTACACTACTATTACTCACACCTGTTGGTGGAGCTGATAAAGAATATTTTACTAAATAACCACCACTTGAAAATGTAGATATTGTCCCACCCTCACCAGTAGCATTTTTTGTTGTAATGCTAAAAAACATTTGAGTATTTGGATATATATTTAAATCTACATTAAATGGAACTGATGTTGGTTCTGTACCATAAACATTAGTTACGGCGTTATAAGCACCTCCAGTTTTTATCACATAAGAAGCAGAACCACCAGTTGGTGGTGTAAAGTTAAATCTAAATGAATTACCATCAGTTGCTTCAAGTGTAACTGTACTATTATCTATTGTACCAGGAACTGTCAATCCACTTGCTGTGGATGTATAAGGTCCAGTACCAGTAGCATTTACTCCCGCTATAGCAAAATAATAAGTTGTATTTCCTGTTAATCCTGTTTTAGTAACAGAAGTAGTTCCACTAGTAGCGGTAGAAGTACTATTTTGAGTATAATCTGAATCAGTTCCGAAAGTATAAGTATAACTCGCCGCACCCTGTGCATCTTCTGTCCATCCTAAAGTAACTTGAGTATTAGTATTTGGTGTTACACTCGGACTTGTTGGTGCGTCAGGTTTAGATAAAAAACTTGTTGAACTACTATAACCACTAGCTACTGTTGCATTGGCCTGTATCCACCAATAAAATGTAGTATTGCCAGTTACACCTGCTGTTTGATTACGAGAAGTACCAGTTTGAGTTGAAGTTAACAAAGTATTACCAGAGGCATTTGGAAATGCCCCATTTGTTCCAGCATAAATTGAAAAATTATTTGGAGCATTACCAGCACCAACTGACCAATTTAAAGTAGCACTATTATTAGTAATATTAGTAGTACTCATACTATGTGGCATACTAGCTTTAGTATATTGATTTACAGTACTTGTTATTACTCCAGTACCACCAGTACCAACTGCCTCTACTGCAAAATAATATATTTGGTTTGGTGTTAAACCACTAAGTGCAACTGAAGTATTAGTAGTAGAATTTGATGAATTAGATGTAACGCTTGAATTTGTTCCATGATAATATGTATATGAATTAGCACCATTAGTGGGAGCTGTCCAACCAATAGTCATTCCAGTAGTTGTTACACCTGAAGCAGCAAGACTTGTTGGTGTTGCAGGTCTTGTAGTTCCAACTACATCAGTACAAGCCGCAGAAAAACTTCCATTAAAATATCCTTTAGATTCAATACTCAAAGAACTATTTGGATAACCAGTTGCAGGTATATCAACAGTATCACCATTATAACTACTAGCATTACCACCAGTTTGCATTAAGTCTGCACTACCTGCTGATGTTTTGAAAGTATCTCCCTCAACTTTAAGTAGAGAAACTCCACTAGCTGGTCCAGTAGTACCAGAAAATACAGCTGTGATATAAAAATAAACTCTTTCATTAGCACCAGCCATATCCCAAGTTAAAGTTAAAGTGTCGGTATCAGAACTTGAAATTGAAATTGTCGGAACAGATGGTGCTCCAGCAACAAAATCATGGTCATAACTATACCATTCATTAAAAGCATGTGGTGTTGATGTATTTGGTTCATTATCACCAGAAGTATTTGTTGCTTCATAAGATACTGCTGAACCTTGTGAATTACCACCATTGACCAAATCATGCATGGTAACAGCACCACCTGGATCAGAGGAGTTGGCATAATCATCATTTACCTTTTCATTATGTAAACCTTTCATGTGGATTGCACCACTACCTGGTACAGCCATTATGAACTCTCCAGTTTTTTCACTCTTTCTTGTAAATCCTCTATTAATTTTTGTTGTTCTTTATTGGCCTCAATCAATACCGCTACCATGTTTTGATAATTTACATTTTTAAATCCATCTGTATCTGTACTTACTAATTCAGGTAATACTTCTTCAACCTCTTGTGCAATTAAACCTATTTGTACATTATCAATTCTACCACTTGTAGTAAATTCATTATGTTCATTGTGATTTTCTTTATATTCATCATTCCAATTAAATCTGACACCTCTTAAATCATTTACTATTTCAATTGCATTTGTAATGGTGTTAATATTTGTTTTGTGTCTGATATCAGAATATGCTGTTATATTACCAGTAGCTTTTATTTCACCACTTACATCAAGAGCTACAGTTGGAACTGTAACTCCAATACCAACTTTATTTTGAAAATAACTTTTCCATTGTGAACCCTTTACATAAATACCATATCCACCAACCTCACCATTAGAAGTACCACTAGTTGAAGTAGCTGCATTTTCAGCATAAAATCCAGCATCAAATCCAGCATCTGTATGATCATCTGAACAATTATCATATTTACCTTCTCTATAATATATAAATCCTTGTTGTTCAAACTTCTTATCACTATCTTTAACTGTGGTATCAATTTCTACAGCACCAGTTGTAGTTGAACCATGATATACTTCAATTCCTTTTAACCAACATTGAGCAAATGAAGTAGCATTACGGCCGTATTCTTGGTGAATTCTCATACCATATTGTTTTTTCCTACCATGATGACTACTTTGCCAACCCACACTAACAGAAGATGTCATTTCAAAGTCATCCATAGTTAGCCCTGAATTATTATCAAGTGATGATGGCACCCCACCACCATAGGAATCAGATTCTCCAGTTATTAATGTACCATGTAATATTGTATTTTGAACACCATAAGTACCTTTAATTGGTTCTGCAAAAAATGCTGATTGATACCATGACCTACCAAAATCAACATTACTACCATTATTTACATAAGTACTTAATGCCTTAAATCCACCCTTTACTGCGGCAGCAACTCTAACTGGTAGAGAAGCACCATTATGTAATGAATATGGTGCGACTGGTGTATTACTAGCACCTTCAAAGAATAAATTATCAGATGAAAATTCTTCTCTAACCATAACCTTAGCTTCTGGCTCATTTGTACCAAAACCAATCGCAACATCTTTTTCAACTAATAATGAACCTGACAACTCAACCGCACCCATAGTTCTTAATGAACCAGAAACCATTACATCACCAGCTGCGGTTATTTCAGTTGCATCTATATCACCCTTTATTGAAAATCCATCACTATCTAACCTCATAAATGAATCTTTATTACTGAATAAAAATAATCCATCTTGTGTCAATTCAACCAATGGTTTTGTTCTTGGAGCACTACCATTACCAGCATTACCAGTCATACCTCTAAATTGTACATCTTCTACTACAAAGGCACCTGTTGTGATGTCTTTTGTAGTGTGTTTAGATGTGGCTTTACATTTTACTACTAATTTTAAACGGTTAAATGCACTTGCATTACCTAATTTAAAACTTATATTCTGTAATTTTCTAGCCCTATAACTAACAAATCTTGTTCTACCAACTTGTGAAAAACTACCACCACTATTACTTGAACCAAATAATGAGATTTCAAGAAAAGCACTTACTCTAGCATTATCACCATAGAATTGCCAGTCTTTACCCTTAGCAAACAATGATACACCGAGTGTTGCTCTTGTAGAATTATTAACTGGTACTATTTTTTCCAAATGGTTTTCATATGTTGTTGTTTCACCAGCACCAATAATTTGAGGTTGGATTAGTGCACAATTAGTAGCCCTTTCTCCTGTATTTGACCTAATCCAACCGCTTGGTGAAGAATTAGAACCACTCCAACTTGATTGTGTACCAGATAAATCATTATTCCATTGGAAAGGTGTACTACTATGAACAATTGCTGTATTATTTGTACCTTGAAATTGGTTCTGTTTAAAATTTTCATCACCTGTTGTAGATGTTGAACCAATAACATCTGCTAATGTTGATAATCCAAATGATTGAGAGGCCGCTGTTAATATAGGTATATTATCAGCATCTGTAACTTGTAATCCCGCAACACCACTAGCTCCTGTTGTTGATTTTATAGATGTCTTTTCTTTTGTCAAAGCATCATTAGTTATTGACCATCCAGCAACACTACCACCAGTTTCAGTAAATGAATAAGCTGTACCTGATCCACCATTGGATGCAATAGAACCACCACTTCCAATTTGTAATTGTGCACCTACACTTAAATTACCAGTTATACTTCCAGCACTAGCATTTATAGTTCCTGTTGCGGTAACATTACCACTTGTATCTATTGAAAAATTAGTTGTGGCAATTATTAATTTCCCACCTCTGAATTGTAAATAGTTTGTGTTAGCACCACCTTGTTTAATTAAAGCATCACCATTACTCCCAACTAAAAATCCAGTACTTGTATCTGCAGTATCAGTTGTACTACTTAAATTACCAAGATTAATACTACCACCAGTCATTGTAACACCACTGGCATTAAGTGTATATCCAGTACCACTTATTCCACCAGTTCCAATGGTAACATCACCAGCAGTAACATTACCAGTAAAACTACCACCACTAGCAGTTATATTTCCAGTAACAGAAACATTACCACTTGAATTTATTGAAAAATTAGTTGTGGCAATTATTAATTTTCCACCTCTAAATTGTAAAAAGTTTGAATTAGCACCCCCTTGTTTAATTAAAGCGTCACCAGAACTTGTAACTAAAAATCCAGTACTTGTATCTGCAGTATCAGTTGTACCACTTAAACCACCAAGATTAATACTACCTCCACTCATCACTATACCACCAGTATTGATTGTATATCCAGTTCCTGTTATACCACCAGTTCCGATAGTAACACCACCAGCAGTTACATCACCAGTAAAACTACCACCGCTAGCATTTATTGTTCCAGCAACAGTTAAAGTAGTACCAGTAAAAGTTAATTTATCCTTTAAACTAAAATTACCACTTGTATCTACATAAAATGCAGTATTAGCATTACTATATGTTCCTGTTCCTATATAAAGTTTAGTAGTATCTAAATTTACACCACCAACCGTTCCACTTGTAGCGGTTAAGACTCCAGCATTAGTTACCTTAAATGGTGAATTAACACCCAATCCAATACCATCACTTCCAACATGAACACCAGCATTACCATCTGTTAAAGTTGCCTTAGCACCAATTCTTATCTTTGAACTACCAGGATTTAATTCTATATATGTAGTACCACTACTAGCACTCAATACTGATCCAATTGTCCAACCTGAAATTGTAGAAGCGTTATTTCCATTTAGAGTTACATGAGAACCTATTGTAATCTGGCCAGTATTTGAATTAGCAGTTCCACTAATATTAATAGCTGAACCTACTGATATTTGTCCTGTATTGGTTAGTATTACTTGACCTCCAGTTAATGTTGAACCACCCATTGTCCAACCACCAACAGTTCCACTTGTAGCGGTTAAGACTCCAGCATGTGTTACTTTAAAAGGGAAAGTTCCAGTTCCTGCGGTAAAAGCATTAGTTTGACCAGTTGGGTGTATTCCAACACCAGTAGATGTTATACCAGTAGAAGCAATTGAAAAACTTGCTATAGTACCACTTGTAGCAGTTATTGCACCAGCGGCAGAAACATGAAATTGTCCTGTACCTAAACCAATACCATCCGTTCCAACATATACACCAGAAGTACTACTATTGTATGCAGTTTTACTTGTATTACTTGTTAAATTTGAACTATTAAATGTAAATCCTGCGGCAGTAACTGCACCAGCACTTGATATTCCTAAATAACTACCACCTCTATTACCAAACCAAACTGTACCATCTTCATGTAAATAAAATCCAGTTCCACTTGAGGCCAAAGCATTTGTAGACCTAATAAACCCATCTGTTACGCCATCTGTTCCAATCAATAAACCTCTAGCAATTGTGGCATCTTGTGCAAGTAAAATATCTGTCGCAACTGAACTAAATACTGCACCAAATGTTTCCCAATTTGTATTTGAATTATCATCATCTGGTGGTCTTTGTCCAGCACCACTAGTGGTATTAGTAGATGTATGTGTAGTTCTAGCAATCCAATATGGACTTGATGAATTGGATGAATATTTTACAACATCTTTTCTTGTAGCATTTGAAGTATAAGTTTCACCAGCTTCCCACTCACCTCTATGTACTACACCAGCACCAGCACTACCAGTAGGACCTGCGGCTCCTGTAGCACCGTCATTTCCATTTGTACCATCACTACCACTATCTGCGGCTTGTGATTTACTAAATGATTGAATTTTAGTTATAGCAGATGCACCATGTGGTGTTATGGTATAAGTTATTGTTCCAATGGCAGCTGACATTCCTGTTATATTACCAATGGTTGCTGGTGTTCCAGCACTTAATGAACCAGCGGTAACTCCACTACCTACCCTTGAAACTAAAAACTGACCAGCTGATGGAGAACCAGATGTTATACCAGCTTGTTGTGTAACTCCTTTAAATACTGTAATGTTTGTTCCACTACCAGTAAAAGTAAATGCTCCACCAGATTGTGCGGGTGCCTGTGGAACTGTATGTGCCTCATTTGATAATAATACTGTAAATCCATCCTCACCATCCGCACCTGGTTTAACTCCTGATAATGTAATTTGATCCCTAGCCAATACCGTACCTGAATTACTACCTTCTCTAATTTGTACCTCAACCTTATCAGGCATATTTGAAAAATTAGCTTGTGGTGTATAAGTATATGTAGCACCTGTACCATTTTGTTGACTACCATCATTTAAGAAAAATTGATAATAAACTGTACCACTTGTATTAACAGCAGTTGCTGATATAGTTGTACTTGTAGGACTTGGTGTTGTACCTGATGTATTATAAGCAAAAGCTTGGTCACCAGCAGTAAGATTAACTGCTCTAGCATTTGCACCAGCTGCACCATCTGAACCATCTGCACCAGCTACACCTTGAGCTCCTGTACTACCTTGTTTTGATTTTCCTAAACTTTGTATTTTTGTAAATGTGGAAGTTGCACCAGATGCATTTTTTACCGTAATTGTAAATGTAACGGTTGCAGTATCTTGACTCATATTGGAATGATTAGCGAATCTTCTTATATTACTACTTACAGTACTAGCTCCACCAACAGTAACATTTGTACCACTTGCCGATACTGAAAATTGACTATTACCAGTTCCATAATTTAATTGTGTAGCACCCAAGAAACAAATTATATCCGTACCAGAACCAGTATAAGTTACCACACCAGCAGTAGATGTCGGTAGTGTATGTGCCTCATTACTTAAAGCTATAGTGACAGCATCCTCACCATCTGCACCATCTGAACCATCCGAACCATCACTTCCGTCACTACCATCTGAACCTGGTTTTACTCCTATAATTGTTAATTGATCTCTAGCAACAATTGTACCACTAGCACTACCCTCTCTTATCTGAACTTCAATCTTATCAGGCATATTTGCATGACTAGCCTGTGGTGAATATGAATAAGTACTTGTAGTAGATGCCGCACCTTGTGAAACATCATCTTTAAAAAATTGATAATATACAGTACCAGATGTGTTTAAAGTACTTGTAGATAATGTAGCACTACCAGGAGAAGGAGATGAACCAGCCGCATTATATGTAAATGCCTGTTGTGTAGTTGTTAATGAAACTGCTCTAGCATTTGCACCAGCAGAACCATCAGCCCCATCAGCACCATCTACACCAGCAACACCAGCTTTACTTTTAGTTAAAGTTTGTACCGAAGTAATTGAAAAGGCTTCTCCATTTAATCTCTTACCAGCTATAGTATATGTAATTGTAACAGCATCAGTACTAGCTGACATTGAAGAGTGATTTCCAACAACACAATTATCACCACTTTCATTTATAGTACCAATGGTTATTGTACTATTAGGATTTTGTGCAGCCGTTACATTAAAGTGTCCTGCAGTTCCACCACTACCATCAAAATCTAATTGAGTAGCACCCTCAAAAACTTGAATTGTTGTTCCACTATCAGCATAATTACCAACTGCACCACTACTATTTGCCTGAAAAACATGAGCTTGATTTGTATTAACAATTGTTAAAGCATCACTACCCTCGGTTAATTTTACAACTGTAATAGAATCGGTAATACCACCAGCAGATGTATTTATCTGTACTGAATTATTACTACCAAAATTTCCTGAAGTTAATCTTTTTAATTTACCATTACTACCAGCAGTTAATGTAACACTCGGTGAAGTAGTATATGTAGGATTACCAGATATATTTTGTAAACTTGATGTGAATGAAATAAATGCAGGAGTTATTGTTCCGTCTTGGTCTACTCTAAATGATTGTGCAGAAGATGCCAATGCTATTGATTGTGCATCTGAACCATCATTTCCAGCAGCACCAGTAGCTCCTGTTGCTCCTGTTGCTCCATCTGCACCGTCAGCACCATCTGCTCCATCTGCTCCATCATTACCATCTGCTCCATCATTACCATCAGTACCAGCAGCGGCATAAACTGACCATACAGTAGAACTTGAAGTATCTGGTCTACCAGTAGATGTACTTGTATTATTTGTAGATGTATGTGAACCAACACATTTCCAAGTAGCACCACTATATTGTACTAAATCATTTACGGCATAATTTTGACCACTTGCCCAATTACCCCTATCTACATAATCCGTGATTGTATCGCCGGCCGCGGTTTGTCTTAATGCACCTTTTAATGTTAAACTACTACCATTCCAAACTAATTTATCTTTTAATGAAAAGTTACCAGCATTATCTACATAAAATCCAGTATTACTATTTCCATGTGTTCCAGCTCCAGTAAATAACTTTCCACTTTGCATTTTGATACCAGCAATTGAACCAGTATTAGCAACTATACCACCCTCTAAAAATACATTCTTTGAATATAAACCAAACTGACCACTTGGATTTGTTCCATGTAATCTTGCAGCACTTAATCCACTCAAGTCTCCAAGTCTAGCCTTTAAATCAATATCATAAATAGCACTACCAGTTCTTTCTACAATATCAATGTATGGTGTTGCTTGGTCTGCTGGGTTAGCATTTAATCTTATATAACCAGTACCCACACGCCCAGTTGAAACTACAACTTGACTACCACTATAAAAAGTAGCACTACCTGGTTGACCACCCAATGAGCCACTATCACCAGTTGTTCCTTGGCCATATCCCCTTTGTACAAATAACAAACCACTTTGATTAGTATCACTTGAGGCATCAAATCTTGAAGAACTAATAACTCTTAAATATTCTGTATTAAATCCTGTATTATGTATTTTCTTAATTGTCAATATTTCACCAGCAACAAATCCACTAGCATTTTCAACCGACATTGTTGTTTGTGTGGCAGTATGTATACCACCAGGTGCAGCAGTTGAACCTGTAAGTGCAGTTGAGTTAGCAACATACAACTGACCACCAACAGCATTTACAGTTTCTTTCTCAAATACTGCAGTTTTCAATGTTCCTCTAATTCTAGCATTTTCAACTTCTAAAAATCCACCATCTTCAGCAGTTAATCTAAATCCACTACCTGGTACATCACTAGCAAAATTTACAGATTCAATAGTACCACTTTTCTGAATGGACATTTCTCCACCAACCAATGCTTCTGTTCCCAATGTCCAACCAGCAATAGTTCCACTTTCTGCCTTTAAGACTCCAGCATTCGTAACACTAAAAGGTGCGGCATTTAGTAAAGTAGCACCAGCATGTATACCAGCACCTGGTGTCAATGCCACCGTGGTCGCACCAGTACCACCACTTAATTGAGTAGTACCTATTGTGAATCCACCAATAGTACCAGATGTAGCGGTTAATACTCCAGCAGTAGTTACTCTAAATGGAGCACTACCGAATGTAGCGTGTCCCAATTGAATACCTTCATCACCATCAGCAATAAAAATACTATTACCACTACCCAATGTAATTCTCTTACCACTTGGGTTTAATTCAAAATTTGTTGCAGTTAGTGTATTAGTACTTAAAGTAAATCCACCGATTGTACCACTTGTTGCTTTTAAAACACCAGCATTTGTAACACTAAATGGAGCACTATTAAATGTCTCATGTCCCATTTGAATACCCGTACCTGGGATTAATGCAATATAAGAACCACCACTACCACCAGAAAATTTATCAGCTGCTAATGTCCAACCTGCAATTTCATTTCTTGTTTCAGATAATTCAAATAGTCTATCTCCCGCAACACTCCATCCTTTAATACCAAATATATTATCAGTAAGTTGTCCAATCGCAAGCATTACATTATCTCTATCATTATCACCTACATTATTTTTACCATCTCCAGAATCTCCATGAAATGTTAATAATTGATAATCACTATCTATACTAATACCATATTTATCTGCAGTAGAAGTTGTAAAAGATGATAATCTTTTATTATTAAATGTCCAACCTGCTATTTGATTTGTAGATCCTAATCTAAATATATTGTTACCACCTTGCCTTCCTATAATACCCCAATCAGAAGTAGTTGTATGGTATAATTGTAATCTATTGTTATCATCTTCTCTAATTTCAATAATAGGTGTTGAAGCATCTGCATCAAACAATATACCTTTATTAGAAGCATTTAGACTTTGAATTTTATCACCCACTATATCCCAATTTGCAATTCTTCCACCAGTAAATAATACATCCGAACCTGTTATATCACCATTTGCCTTTACATTAAAATTACTTGTAGATATAAATCTCTCATTACCCGTAGCCGAACCACTTATATAAAAATTTGTACCACTAAATGCATGGTCATCAGTTGTAAATCCACCAATCAAACCAGCACTAGCAGTAATTGTTCCTTGAAATACAGCACCACTCGCATGTAATGTTCCACTACTATCTACAGCAAAATTAGGTCCCATTTTAATATGATAATTTGTAGTATTACCCTGGTCAGCTGGAGTAAAATCTATATAATATTCATCTCTTAATAAATCAAATGCTGCAGTACCATCTGTATCAGGTCCCTTATTTGACATATATAAGGCTGCACCACCAGCATCCAATGTAGCGTTAGAACCCGATAATTTATTCCCAACAATTTGCCAACCAGCTATTTGTCCTGATGTGGCAGTTACCTTACCAGTTATTTGAGCAGCGGAAGCTGTAATTTGTCCTGTAGCACCTTTTAATTTCAATGTACCTGAACTGGCATCTAAATCTGAACCTATATTGAATCCACCGATAGTTCCTGTTTGAGCAGTTATCTTACCAGTTATCTGTGCAGCAGAGGCAGTAATTTGTCCACTAGCTCCTTTAAGTTTTAATGTTCCAGCTTGAGAATCTAAATCCGAACCTATATTAAATCCACCAATAGTACCAGCGGTAGCAGTAATTGTTCCTGCCATACTAACACTACCACCACTTGTTACATCAAAGTTTGGTGTATCTATAACAATATTTGTTCCATCAAAACTTACTTTAGGTCCTGCTGGTTTCCCAATTAAAGCTTTAGAGGCAGTAATTGAACCACTTAAATTTAATACTTTATTTTTCGTATCCAAGTGAAATGCACTTGAACTCATTTCCAACTGACCACTACTACCACTTACAAAAGAAGTTCCCTTATCTCCCAACATAAATACGGAAGAACTCATATTAATATTAGTACCATCAAAACTTACATGAGGACCATCTGACCTACCAATCATCGCAGTTGATGCGGTGATTGAACCACTAATTTTCATTACATTATTTTTAGTATCTAAATGAAATGCACTTGAACTAATTTCTATATTTCCACTTGAACCACTTATAAATTGTGAATTAGGTAAATTTCTTGGTTTACCCATAAAAAACTCATCAGTAACAACTTCAAATCTTGATGGATTAGTACTAAATCTCAAATATCTTGGATTATTTGTAGTATGTGCATCAATAATCTCTAAACCAACACCATCATAATCCTCACTTGATGATATTAAATTTTCTGACGCACCTGGACCACCAATTGAACCACTCCATACCATGAATCCACCAGAACCACTGGCCAGTGTTTTTTCAAATCCTTTATATCCAACAGTTCTCAAAAATGCAGAACCACCATATAATTCCATACCGCTACCCAACAACATAGAACCACTCAATATATTACCATCACCAGCAATTACAATTGGAGCTCCATCAAAATCTACATTTTCTGTTACGGCGAATGTTTCTGCAACATTATTATTAACATCATAAAATTCTGTTACAAAACTATACTTGTCTGGTTTTACTGGTAATGGATGTGGCATTGGTACAATAACCCTATGATAATCAGGATTAAAATTTGTTTCACTCATTGGCCTGACACTCAAATCTTGTAATATAAATCTACCAGCCTCTACATGAAATTCTAATGCCATTTTAGGTGTTGCTAAATTAGATGATATAAAGGTTTTAAATATACTATCTATTTGTCCTTCATCACCTTCTCCAACATCAACTCTACCCAATAATTCTTTATCACCAGATTTACTTCCAGTAACATAAACATTCATTATTGCCTGTCTTTCAATAGTACCATCTTCCTGTGTTTTATTTTCTTTGTAAAAGTATGTATTGAATTCTACATTATAAGCCACATTAGGTTCTAAATCATATAAATGCCTGGTCTTAAAATCTACAGATTGACTATGAGTTAAATTTGAACCACTAATGGTAACACCATCTATTATAACAGCATCAGATTCAACTTGAGTACCATTTGTAGTTTGCCAATAAGCATCAACTACCGATTGTGTATAAAAGAAACCAGTTGTGGTAAATCCAGTTGGACTTAATTTATCAATTAATACTTCTGATGATTCTACAAAAGCATCATATACTGGTTCAAAATCTCCCAATGTTCCTTGACTTTTAGCGTATACTTGAGCCTTATATACATCACCACTAAATGTTCTTAAATTACCAATTGTTATGTCTGCAAAAGAACGAAATTCTGTTGTACTAACTACAAATCCTGGTGTGGGATCTATTGAGGCGGTAAATGTAGCATTAGTAATATTAACAGGCATTTTTTCACCATTTGCTAATGTTACCGTAAAATCATCTAAAGGTACAAAAGTGGTATTATTAATTGTTTTCTTTATTTTTGTAGTATATGAACCAGTAATAGTATAGGTTTGTCCCTGTAATGGTGCCTCATCAATTTCTATATTATCTATCTTAAAACTAGCACCAACATAACCACTATGGATAGTATTAATTGCACTTTCAGGAGTAGCACTTACATTTTTTACTATACCAGTTGACCTATCAACTTCAGGAGATGACCTACGCATCTTCCTACCTCTTTTACCAAATAAAGTACTTCTATATGGATCTCTTTTCTTACTTCTTCTATTTTTAAATATAGATAATTCTTTTCCAACATCATTTCTATCAGATTCGGTCATACCAGTTGGCTGACCTTCTTCAGGTTCTGGTGGTGGAGATTCTGTTTGTGCCTCAGCTATAGGTGTTATACCTAAATTACCAGAAACTACATAGGATGCACTTGGTATAGTTTCACTAACAAAACCTTTAACAATTTCATTAACTGTTAATTTTGGTTGTTTATAAAAGAAAATTGGTTCAATATTTGTAGATGTAGTATTAATTAATATTGGCATCTCAAATCTTACATTATAAACTCCTTGAAATTCTTCTGGAATATCAGGATCAATATTTGATGTTGATGGTGTACTAAATATTGGATCTGTTATTTCTTCATTTGATATTGGTGGTTGTATGAAATCTGTATAATTAGGTTTTAATTCACCAAGAATATATAACTTAGCAATACCTGGTGCCGTATCAGGATATACCTCTATGGAGACTCTCCTACCACCACCTTCTAAGTAGTTTGAAACTGGTTCCATATAAATGGTTTTACCATTAGAGTCTATCATCTCTATTTTTATTTCAATATTATTTTTTAGAAATGGTGAACCTCCCACCAAAAATGAAGATTTACCTTGTGGTATTTCCTTTGGCATACCAGTGATATTGAAATATTCAGATGATGTTCCCTTTTCACTTATGAAAACATCAATATCCCGCAATCCTTGATATCTGTTTAGTCTTTTTATAATTGGCATAGAATTTTTTCCAAATAGTGTGTTATAAATAAATATTAAAATTTAAAATTTTTATAGTTATTTATATATATGGAGTGTGTATAAAATGAGTAAAAAAAGATATAATTTTACACTTGATGAAGATGTGAAGAAATGGTTAGAAAACCATTGTAAGCAGAACAGGACTAACTGTTCTGCGTTTATAAATCAGATGTTAGCTAGATTGATGAATAATGAAATTAAGCCAACTAAAACTATGAAATCAATCCCTACTAAATCGTACTGAACTACTACCAGATACTTTCTTAATCTCTAATAGTGTATCTACAAAATCCCTCATACTTTCAATATGAGATACTACAAATGAAAACTGAAATTGGGACTTTAGGTATTGGAATAATTGTGCCACAGAGTTAAGATTCTCACTATCCATAGTTCCCCAGCCCTCATCAATAGCAAGGAAGTTACTTCTTGGTAGATTACTAACATTCATTAAACCAACCCGAATCGCAAGTGATGAAACAAACCTTTCCATTCCACTTGACAACTCAAGAGGCCATACTCTGTCATCATCATATACAATATGAGTGTCAATCTGTTTACCATCCATATTGAAAACAATATTGAAATCCACAATCTGTGCGAGTATATCATTGACAGCTCCTTCTATTGTTGGTAATGATTTACTAATCAAGTCATAAGGTACACCATCTCTTTTTATAGCCTCAAGTAAATATTGATATGCCTGATGGTCACCTTCTAACTTTTCTACCTTATCAATATTCTCATTGATTTGATTTTCTTTGGTTTTTAATACTTGTATTTCACCATGTAATGTTGTAGATTTCTTTGCCAACATATCCATTTGATAATCTAAATCATCACTTTGATTTTGTAATTTATCTAATTCATTTTCTACTTCGGTATTAAATAAAACATCTTTTTCTTGTCTTTTGGATTTTTCAATATCTGTCAATACAATGTTTAAATTGTTATTTATTCTTTTTTGTTTTTCTTGTAATAACTCTACACCAGATTCTAAGAATTGTGAGTCTGTTTGAAAATGTAAATATTGACCTTTCAACTCATCCAAATCTTTCTTGTATGCACGAACCTTAAATTTCTTATTTATCTCATCTTCCATTAATTGTTTCTTTTGTACATAATCTTGTGCTAATATTTTATCCTTACTTAGATTCTTCTTTGTTTCAATTGCATCCATAGTAAATGGATTGGTCATACAATGGTCACAATCTTCATCATAAGTTAAATCGCCAAGTTTTTCTATTTTATCTAACTTAGCCCTAACTTCTATTTTCAATTTATCAATTTCTATTTGAAATAAATCTCTTTCCTTTTCCAACTTTTCCAATTCCAAATATTGTTCATTAATACCATCATTCATATAGGATTGTATTTTAGTATTAATATTATCCATTGATATTTTCATATCATGTAATTCATTTGACTTTGTTTCATATTCCTTAACAGATTCATTTAACGCAACTTTCAAAGTATCTTGTCTTTGAGTTAAATCACTAATTGGTTTTAATGTGTTATCTACTGGTTTTAATCTTTTAGTTTGAGATTGAATATTTGTTCTAAGTTTTTTAGATTCCTTCTTTAACTTAGATTCATCTTTTTTATATTCTTTCTGTTTACCCTCTAATGTAATTAAATCATTAGTGATTTGTGCCAGTTCTGAATCGTAATCTGCCTTCTTAAAATCAGTTAATAGTGTATTAACCTCTTTTATTTCTTCAGCTGCATACTGATATAATGTGTCAAATATCTTCAATCCCATAAATTGAGATAATAACTCTTTTCTCTCTTTCTGTGTTTTATCAATAAATACAGTTGAGTTGTTTTGACTACTCATTGAAGTTAAAATAAAATCATCATAACTACCGATAACTTTTTGTATGTTCTTTTGAGTAGTTCTTCTTTGGTCACCATTCAATGAGATTTGTTCGCCACTATCATCAATTAACCAAAAGTCTATATCTACCTTTACATGACCAGTTCTTAAATTCTTCTTACCTTTTTTCTCGATAAAATAATCTATACCATCTATTTCAAAATTAACCTTACAATATAAAGTACTTTTAGATTTATTAATTATATTATCGGCCTTATATGTTCTTGAAGTTAAATCAAATAAATTAAATGAAAGTGCATCTAACAATGCAGATTTACCACTAGCATTAGGAGCAAATAATCCAATTATCCCATTTAATTGTGTAAAGTCAACTACATTATCTTCACCATAACTAAATAAATTGCTGAATTCAAACTTCTTTAATTTCCAATGTACATTTCTCTGTATATCAGCTTCTGGTATAATACTATTTAAATCCTTTAAGACATCTTTAATTTTAATCATAGTATCATCATCAACCATATAGTTGTTTTTCAAATACTCACTAACTAAATCATATTGATAATCAGGATTATTTACATCACCTACATTGATTTTATTATCTCGGATTTTATCCTTACTTAATCCATCAACTTTAGTGATTACACTCTCTTGTATTTTTGCCATCTTCTGTACTTTAGTCATCAATTTCTTCAATTGACTTGGAGTAGTGTTTTGAACTCTAACCCGTACTCTTGGCTTTAAAGGCAAGTCGGACAAATCAGGTAGCTTTCCATCTTGTATATCGATTGTATAATAACCATAATCATTTGGTACTTCAATATACTCTGATTTGCGACTCGGGACATCCCACAATAAATAACCATGAGATAAACCCTCACCGTGATTCTGTTGTACTAAAGAACCACAATATGAAATAGTTTCCTCATCATTGAGATGTTGTCTTTTATGAATATCACCCAACAATCCTAAGTCATATCCATCAAACATACTCATCTTTACTTTAGATGGTAGTTTAAAACCCAAGTCGGTTTCCGACCTATCAACAGTTCCATGAAACAATACTACTTTTGTATCTCCATCTACATCTTTTGCTTTGATGTAATCACTTTCCTTATCCCATACATCCCAAACAACAAAGGTGGTGTCCGCACAATCATATACGCCTGTGTGTTTTAGGTAATGTAGGTCTTTGTGGTTAAGATTTTCCACAATAGGAGATAAACAATCCAGGCGGCTTAAGTTATTTAGATTGCAATCATGGTTGCCCGCTATAATAATGGTAGGACATATATCTGCTAAATTTTTGAATAACCGAGATAACTGGTCAATTAACTCTGGTGACATTTCTGTTTTAGAATGTGCTATATCTCCACCGATATAAGCAACTGCATTGTCTTTGTTTTTCCGTACTTCCTCATATGTGCGTTCAAATACTTCTTCGTATTCCCTATGTCTTTTAAGATTACGAATTTGTATGTCTGAAATATGATGAATGTATTTTAATTTACGAAACGGAACTTTTATTTTTTCGTGTATCAATTAAACTCCCTTAGAATTTTTTTGACTTTTGTTAATTTATTACTTTCAATAACTAAATCCCAGGCAAAAATATTTCCACCCTTACTATAATAAGTAGAGTCTTTAATCTCCAAAGTGTCTTTTATTTTGCGATATGCTTCCAAATTAGTTAAATGAACTTTATAATATCCCTCACCAAATTCCCATATATCTCTTTTTTTAAGTGCCATATATTTTCATCCTCATCAATTCTTTAAAACCTACTGTTTCAGAGTTATTGATTTTTTCACTCATTTTAATATATCCCAAGTCTCCTGGATCCTGATTATCTTTTAGTTTAATAAAACTAACCTCAACACCCATGTCCAAAAACTTGGATATCATTTCCATAGATTGACTAAACGCGTCATTATCTAATGCAATAACTATATGGCTGACCTTATTTTCTATTATTTTCTTATATAAGGATTTGGATATGGTTTTACCAAATAATGGTATGGCATTTCTTTTGATACTAATTGCATCAAATACACCTTCACATAATATTAATGGTTGTGACCAATTTATATATAAATCAAAACCTACTATATCTTTTGATACTGGTGGATTTTTATATTTCATTCCACCTTTGTAAAAATCTCTACCTACAAAATAATTTAATTTACCATCAGAATCATAACTTGGTACAATAACTCTATTTTGATATAATCCCTCAAGACAATATCCAATATTATACTTTAATATATCGTGTTCACTTAATCCTCTTTCCATCAAGAACTTCAATGCATGTAATTGTTGAATACTACCATCTTCAACATATAAAGGTTTCCATTCTTTTGGTAAAGTTACTATGGTCGGTTTATCTTCTTTCTTATTTGATACTGAATAAGAACTACCCAATATCTCATTTAATTCTTTATATTGATTTCTACTTGCACCAACTTGTTTCAATAACTGAAATAGATTATGACCACCTTGATTACTTACCCAACAATGCCATTTGCCAGTCTGTATATTAACTTGTAATTTAGGTTTATGGTGGTTTACAAATGGACTCCAATACAAGTACTCATTCTGTTTACGAAGTCTCTGTCCTGATGAATTTAGAACCTTATTCAGTAAAGGTATTACCAATTCACTCATCCAATAACTCCAATAACTTATCAAATTCTAATACAGCATAAGTCTTTGTTCTATTTCTCTTAAATATCAGTAATGGTATATGTTTACCACTATTAGATTCAGCTTGTTCTAATGATGACCATACATTTAACTTTTCTTGATTCTTACATTCTACACTAAATGGAAACTTCTTTCTAGCTGCTGGAGATAACAATACATCTTCACCTGAATCACCCATAGTTGTTGAACGGACATCATCTGGTTCTAATGTTTTAAATTTTTCTAGGATTAAATCTCTTACTTTATTTTGAAGGCGCTTGCCTTTGTTTTTTGCGGATCTGCTTTTCATATTTATTTATTATTTAATTATTAATTTTTGCGCATATAATGCTTACAGGATTTATTACAGCATGGCGTAATATTATCAGAAGAAAAAATAAGGTTTAAATTTTTCTCTATAACCTTTCAGTATTTTATAACGCTATATTAATATATATAAACTAAAATTTTATTATTACAATATTTCTAGAGCCATTTGCTTAATTCTCTTTTTGCAAACCTCTCAGCTCTTTCTTCCCACTTATTATCATCATGTGGATCTAATCCTTGATAATTAGCCATTGTTCCAGCCTGGACATATTTCTTCATATATGTTTTCACACCCAATCTACCAGCATCTAATGCGTGTTGTATTTCATGCAATACTGTCATATAAAATTGTTTTAGTGATGGGTATGATGGTCTTAGAGTTATAGTATCAGTTTCAGGAATATATTCTCCAAAGTTTTTTCCACTACCTATTTTAACTTTGGATTTTAATTTATATTTCTTAACTAAATCAGTAGCTATTTGATGATAATCTATTCTTTCTATTATTAGATCTTTTAACTTAATCATAATTAAATACCCATGCCTTAGTTGATAATCCAGCTTTCTTTAATGCTACTAATCTTGTATTACCACCAATTAATTCATATTTACCTTTATGTTTCATAACTATCGGTAATTCTATACTATTACTATCCATCTGTTTCTGAACTCTACTAACTTTTTCTGGTTCTAAATCTACATTAGGTTCACACATATCTGTATTTTGTATATTCATACTACAATCTAGATTCATCACCTTTCCAGTTTTTACTTTATTATCCCAAGTTTGTTTGTTAGGAAATAATTTTGGATATCGTTCGGCCTCTTCCCACTCATAATCAAAGTTTGGTTTAGTAAATTTAACCTCTACTAATAAATCTTTTAACTTAATCATTTTATATTCCTAATTACATATAGAATATACTAAACTTTTTTACTAAAGTCAAGTATTTTTTTACTTGCATAATCAGGAAATACATCTGGTAAAAATGCATGGATAAAAAGTGCCAAACTAATTTTCATAGCTCTATACCAATGTTTAAAATATCCAATGTTGTTTTCTTTCAAGTGCTTATTCATCAGATACCGTTATTTCACCTTCTCGTTGTGTATACCATTTTCTAAATTGTGCTGGTGTTCCTATTGTTATTTTACTTTCAGGTACTATTTTGAGTAGTTCTTTTTTATGTGATTCCACAACATCATCTGTATCAGAATAGGTTCTTGAATCATTTTGAAAGTAATAATCATCCCAAGCTCTTTTTAGTACAAAGCAATCTATTACTTTTGTATTGTAGATTAATATCTCATTCCACCATGAGGAATTTTCTGTACTTTTCTGTCTCAAACTTCCTTGAACCATATCTTTATGAGTTTTTAATAATTTATTTGTAACATCAATATACTTTTTTATTTGTTTTGCAGCAATTGGTCCTAATTCTTTTTTGATTGCAGCATTATACTCCTTATAACCGTCATAGTCACTCATTTCATGTTCATCTGCTATATCTTGTTCCATATCTCTCCATGAATCATAATCATGTAATTTTGCTTTTTTAATTGCACTTTTTACAATCATCGCATCTCCATCAAATATATGTCTACCCAATACCCATCTTCTTCCAGTTCTGTCTGGTACGGTATCAAAGTCTTGCCATTTACGACCTAATAATAATCCTTCAATATAAAATATCACACCACCACTTCCAGTCTGTACACCCCTACCCTTTGCGAGTTGTGATGATTTGTTAGCTTTGGTAAATGTTGATATTGATTTTTTCTTACCAAGTACATTTGCTATACTTGATATATTGTGTGGATCTGTAACATGAAATGCGTTTACTGGTACTTTTCCAAATAAACTCTCTACTTGTTTTGGATAAAGTGGAACATAATTACCAGCAAGTGTCCAAGACAATGCATCTCTTGTGTGTGCTGGATACCATTCATCTTTCATTTGTCCTAAGTACATACTTTCATGTAATAAATCTTTTAGTTTAATCATTAGACACCACCTCGTATGTCTTGTTGTGCTTTAGTATATTTTTTATCTCCAATATCAGATGAGTCTGCCATTATATCAACTCCAGGTGGTAAATTATATCCCTTTTGTATTCCAGCTTTTTTAAGTCTATTTTCAACTTCATCATCATAACCTTTTTTAAAATAGTCTCTACCCAAAGCTATAGTTATTTTATCTTCATCATTTAGATGTATTGTAGCACGGAACTTTAAATCCTTTAAAGCTTTAACTATTTTGTCAAATGTCTTTTTATCTGATTTGTTTTCAATTATTAAATCTTTTAACTTAATCATTTTTTTAATCCTAGATATAATACATCAGCAACTTTCTTTCCATATTCTTTATCACTTGGATAGTGTGCTTTTGCACTGATTCTTGATTCTGCTATCTGTTCCCCCATAGATAAATATAACTCAGCATTAATTTTATCTTTATTTGCCAATACCTTCCCAATTAAATATCCTTGAATAGCATGACCACTTGGATATGATGGAGTTTTCATACTATCCAATTCCGTTCCATTTAAATCAATATCATAGAATTCTGCAATCTGATATGGTCTTGGTCTATTATATTTATACTTTAATTCAAATATATACTTTACCGACTGTTTAATAATCTTTTCTATTTCCTTAATTGATATATTTGCATCAGATGTTTCAATCAATGGTATGAATGATTCTAAAACATCATCTCTTTCATGTACATATTCCTTATTGGTTTTTAATGATGCCAAATACTTCACTTCTTCTAATGTAGTTTTAGAATCATTTTCTGGCATCTCACATAATGGTAATTGTATATTCTCATGAAATAATGGTGTTTTTCTTTCCAAGCGTTTTTGATGCTTTGGTTTTATAGTTTCAACATAAACCATATTTCTTAATGATAATAGTTCTTTTAATTTTACCATTTTCTACATGACCAATATCTAGCTTTATGTCTTGGTCCTGGATTATCACAATTATGTCTTGCTCTAAATGCTTTTCTAGCATCAGGATTAGACTTCCTTATTCTCATAGTACCACCTTTTGCTTTACCACCTTGTCCAAAGTTTACCTTGACCACATTACCTTTTGGATTTTTTACATATACTTTAAATTTTTTCACATCACCTTGCATTGGTTTTCCGAGTTTGACTTTTCTACCACCATACTCAGCCTCTACCAATCCAGTCATTGTGTATCCAAATGAACCATCTTCTGCCCATATATCATAAGACTCGTTTAACTCATCATCGTGTAGTGGTTTAATACTTTTACCTGGATAACCTTCTTTTTTAGATTTATTACCCCAATTTTTTGCACCAACTTTTCTACACTTTACCAAAGCACCACTGGCATACGCAGATGGCCATACATCATAACGAGATTTTACTTTATGATAACAAGCATCCTTCTTACCAGCTGCCTCATCAAACTGAGCCTCTGTAATTGATTTACCTACCAATTCCTCTAACTTCATTTTACTCTCCTATTTTTTAGGTTTGGTATTTACTCTAATTGGTTTTTTACCACCACCTTTTGTAGATGATGTGCCTCCCCTACCAGCTTTATTTTGTGCAGCTCTTTTTCTACGAGTTGCACTTTCTTTATCTTTCTTACTCATACTAGCAGCTTTACTTTTAGGAACACATTTAGCATATCCTCTTTTTTTACCACTCGTACCACAAGGTGGATGATTACCAGATTTATCTTTCTTACCAATATTCACCCATTTATCTTTAAACCATTTTCTTAAATTTTCATTAGTTGGTTTATTACAATAAATACAAAGATTGTCTAAAATCTGTTTGGCTTGCTCTACTGTAACTTTTAAGTGTTCTTTCTTAACACAATTAGGATATGTTTTACCGAACATTTTCTTTGTTCCTTTTTTCTCATATCCCTTCCAACACTTTTCATGTAAACAAACCTTAGTCATCTGCATGCTCCAATAACTTTACATCATCTTCTGCATTATTAAACCAAAAATCTATTACCTTTGCAAATGAACCGACAAATCCACCTAACATAAGTAGTAGAATTTCCTTCCAACCACCAGTAACATCTTTACCTTGACTCATAAAATAAATCATAAGTGCAAGTATTAATGAAAATAGTGATACTACCGCAATAGATATGTACCATTTTTTATTCTGTCTAAATTTTATTATACCAACCAACTCTTTATTTATCTCATGTTTTTGGTCTTGTACATGCATTTCTGGTGTGTCTAATAAATTACTTTTCTTTTCTGCCATGATAATCTCCTTAAAATACATCCTCTGCTAACATATCATCAATGGCACCTTTGATTTCCTTAGAGGAACAATCAACCTCACCATCCATATCAGCCTTCCAAGTTTCTTTTTTACTTCCATCAAAGAATAAGGCAATTGATGGAAAATTTCTAAATCTTAGTTTCTTAATTACTTTTTTAGCTTGTTCACTCTTTACATAAAGAATTTCACAATCTTGGTATCCTTCAACCCCTTTAAGAATTTTTTCATCTAAATCTTGTTCCTGCCATTCTGCAGTAAAGACGGCTACTACTACACCACCATTTATCTTTTCCTTAAAATTCTTATCATTTACACCCTGTGAGAATGTAACAGAAAGAAATAATAATAATGATAATAAATATCTCATATCAAAACTCCTATTTATCCCTTTTTCTTCGTTCAAGGCTTTTTATTTCCTTTTCTAATTCTTTGATGGTTTCTTCATATTCATCCAATATGTCATATACAGCATCCATATCTTCTTGCAAACCACCAACCTGATTTTTATATTGTTCATAAGAACGAGGCCAGTTATGCCCTTCTGGTTTTGATGGATACTCGTTATTATATAGTGTTTCTAAACTTGGTAAATTTTTAGCTTCCTCAATCTCTCCTTGTAATGTATACCACATACCAATCAATGATGCTAGACCTGTTCCAGCCGCTACCATTGTTTGTACGGATAATGTGAATTTAGTATCTAATACCTTATCTTCACTTATTTCAATTGGCTCTTTTTTCTTAGGTTCTTCTTTCTTCGGTTCTTCTATAACAGGCTTGGGTATAGGTTCAGAAACAATCTCTTTTTGCTTTTCTTCATGTCTTGTAGTATCTGATGAAGAACTCATCAATGTATCTGTAATATCATCAAAAGAACAAAAACCCATCTCAACTAGAATTTCACCAATAGTCCCCTTGCGACCTTTGACTTGTTCCGCCAAGGCCTTACTTAATTGTCTCTTCGTAATGATATCAGCATCACATAACAATTGTCCTAATTTGATTCCATCGCTCAAGGTTATCTCCCGAATCTATTTTTGTTTGGTTTATTACCTTCTTTTTCTAACCACTTTTTATGTTGGTTAGCAGTTCTACCCTCAATAGACCATTTTTTATTTAACTTAGCCCTTTGTTGTTTTCTCAACTTTGCACCTTTACTTGGCATTAATCTTCACCAGTATAGAATGTTCCTTCAGGATCCATTCCAATTTCTATGTTGTCAAATACCAATAATGCTATCTGTAATTCATCTCTGTATGGATTGTAGAACTGACCATTTACTATACCAGAAACTTTACCATCTTCAACTTTTGTTATTTCAGCTTGACCAAAATTTGTATAATCTTGACTACCAATAATTTCTAAGTTGATTGTTTTATCTCTATCCAAAGTATCTTCAGCTCCGTAATTTAAATACATACCAGCATCTATTAAATCACTATTATCCTCGGCATCATTATCATACCATATAGTGGCATAATGTTCTAATGTTGGCAGTACCCTACCCACTTCTCTTTGAAAGTGAAATACAAGTAGTTTTTTAATCTTACCATCTTCACCAAGTGACTTTTGTCCAAAAGTTGTTATTGAACCATAATAACTAAATGGATCTATTGGATCTCCATTTACCCACATTTCCATTGATGGTTCTAATACCACTTCTTTTTCTACTACTTCATCCTCACAAGATAAAAATAATACTAAACATAATAATAATAGTTTCTTCACAATTTTCCCCTTACATTACTAGAAATTGATAATTTAATCCGACTTTTAATTCATAAGAAGGCCTATCCCAATAGTTAAGATATTTACCTTCTGTATAGAATCCTAAATTGTCTTGTAACTTAAATCCGATAATAGCACCTAAGTCATAATCAAACCATTGACCTACACCAGTATCTTCAAATTTAAAATCTCTTGGATCCAACTCTTCATCTAAATGGTCTTGAAAACTTACTGCATTATGATAAGAGTATTTATCAAACCCATAATGAATAGGGTACAAACTACCCCACGCATGAACCCAAAATTTTTCGGTATATTTATAATAATCCAAACCAAGTGATAATGATATTTCACTTTGATTACCTAATTCTTTTGCCTTTTCTTCAAACCAAGATTCTAATAATCTTGGATAATGGTAGGAATAAAATTCATTGTTGGTCAATGTTACTTGATTACCATTCTCATCAAACCATCTAAAATCTGTTCCACCTAATGCTATTTCCTCACCAGTTTCATCATCATACATAATTTCCCAAATAGGCCACCCTTCTTCGGTATATCCTACGGTATACATTTTCCATTCAAAACCAAACTGTTCATTAGCAAATGCATACCACGGTGTTGTGTACCAAATACTATCTAATGCTTGTGGTGCAAATCCATATACTGGATGATTACGATTACTTACTCCAATAGAAAGATTTAAATTAGCATCTTTTAAATCAAATTGTTTTCTAAATCTAAGTTCATTTTCAGAGTATGTCAAATCCTCTAATTCTAAATCTAAATACTTTACTTTTGCTATAAAGTTATTTCCAAGATATCTTAAATAGTATTCTTGTGAAACAAATTTTTCATCCCATCTACGATTAGTTGAATATTTTAATAAATATTCCCAACCAGTTACTCTACCAATAGTTGCGGATTCATTGAAGTTTGTCTCATCACCCTTGTACCAATCACCACCAACTCCTGCATTCTTTACACCTTTTTTTGGTTCATATTGGAATCTACCAATTTTTCTTATACCTACTGAAACATCAAAATCAGGTTCGTAATTTCTTTCTTCCTTTTCAATTTCAGGAACAGGCACATATATATTTCCCCACATACCATCATCAACTAATATGTATCTATCATCTTCCCATTTAGGAGATGATAAATTAAATCCAGCATAAGCTGTGGAATACTTGAAGAATTTCCAAAACTCATTTTCTCCAAATAATGATGTTGTTAGTAATAACCCAATAAATAACTTTTTCATTTTAGAATCCCATAAATTGATAATTAATTCCTAATTTAATATCGTATGCTGGTCTTTCCCAATAATACAAATATCTTCCTTCAGCAAAGACTCCAAGATTATCTTGAACCTTTACTCCAAATATTGCACCCATGTCATAATCATTCCAATCATGCCACATGGCATCTTTAAATTCAAACTCGTGTGGTTTACCTTTTAGAACTAAATGTTCTTGATAATGTGAAGCATTATGATAAGCATGCATATCATGACCATAGTGAACTGGTAACCAATTACCCCAAGTGTGTAACCACCAATTATCACCGTAGTGATAAAAATCTAATCCAATTACCAATGAGGTTTCATTCTGATTACCCAACCCTACTTTTACATCTTGTATGTAGTTTTCTAACATATTAGGAAAGTGATATATAAAATATTCTCTATCAGTATATGCGAATATTCTACCATCAGTATCTCTCCATAACCAATCATGTCCCCAATACTCACCTTGACCATTCCAAAAAGGACCATCTCCTTCAACCTTTACCCATTCACCATCAACAAATTCCAATAGTTCATCATGCTTCCAAATTGGATTGCCATTTTCATCATATCCTTCTAACATACTTTCTTGATACCACATATTATCATCAATACCAAATGCCTTCTCAGCAAACTTCCACCATTGACCTCTATACCAAGTTGTATCTAAAATCATAGCATCAAATCCATATACTGGATGTTGTCTATGCTTTACACCAACTGATACATGAAATTTATCACCTAAGGCTTCTGGTGTTAAATGAACTCTTAAATCAGCATGTTTATATTGAATATCTTCCAATCCTAATTCAGTAATACCTACCTTAGCCATCATATAATCACCAATGTATCTTAACCAAAACTCTCGATTAACATAATCATTACCCCATTGTCTACCTTCTGACAATTTAATTAAATACTCCCAACCTTTAACAGGACCAAATGTAGCACTTTCATTAGCATTTTGTTCTGAACCATCATACCAAGTACCACCTTTACCAGCTGATTTGACTCCTCTTTTTGGTTCATATTGAAATCTACCTACTTTTCTTAATCCAAATGATGTTTGGAAATCAGGTTTTAAATTTCTATCTGTTCTCTCTACTATAAGGTCACCTGTTGATAAGCCACCAATAATTGCAAATCTATCGTCTTGATATCTTGGCGCATTTAAACTAAAACTCGCATAGGCAGTTGAGTATTTAAAAAAATCTCCAATTATATTTTGACTAAACAAAGAAGAGGATAACAGTACCCCAAACATAATATTCTTTAACATCTGTTTTCTCCTAATTAAAATTTATAGTCCCCAACGGGCTTTAGTTCCAGCATAATTACTTCTTATAGCCGAGGCTGGTATAGCTTTTTTGTAAAATCTAAACATACCCAACTTACCCTCAAATCTCTCACCATTACCTGGTTTATAATTAGCACCACCGAGATTGGTAGTACATATAGGTAATCTGTTAAAGTATTGCATTCCTGAAACATTCGGATCTGATGTTGTACCAAAAACCTTACTTCCATTTATCCAAAAGTCTCCTTTATCACTACCACTTTCATCTAATACACTTCCATCTCCATATCTCCATACATAATGAGCCCATTTGTCTGTCATTAATGTATTTACATAATCAGTACCATCAACATTTGTTAGATTAGGTTGCATGTTAGCACTACCACATTGAAAATAACTAGCTGCAGTTTCTTTTATTCTAAAACTACATCTATCTCTTTGACCATTTGGATTACCACTACCACCACCATCACAAATTTGACCAGTACTCCATCCATCTGCTAAATATAACCAAGCCTCAACAGTTATTTCATCACCACTTGTAAAGAATGTATCGTTTTGTGTAGCTGAACCACCATTAATATGGTCACCAGGACCACTAGCCATCCAACTAAGACCATTATATCCAGTTAATTGATAACTTGCATCTATTGTACCAGGATTATTTAATTTGACTCCTTCGGTAAGATTAAATGAACTTGAACAAGTAGCATTTACCGTAGTATTACCTAATGCTTTTAAATCATGTAGTCTAAAAGTAGCGTCACTTCCTGTAGCTTGTTGTGATGCATCATACCACAAAAATAAATCTGTATCATATAATTTTGTACCTGCTGTAAGCATAATACTTCTCCTAAATATTGTAATTATGTATTAATAAATATAAATAAAATAGATTATATGTCAAACCTAACTATGAAATTTGTTTCATAATCATCACTTAATTTTACTGCTTTTGCTAATTTACCAACAACCAATAATTCATTATCATCATTGTATAAACCAATTGTAGTGACATAAGGTTTGAATAAAGAATGTGTAGTAAAACCTTCATATTTCCCAGCTGCCTCATAAGATGTTTTAAAAGTACCAATACCATTTGCATTTGGTTGGTCACCTAATGGATGAAATTTAGACATAGAAACAGTACCTTCTGGTAAGGTTTGACTACCACTTCTTTCAAATGTAGTAGAGATATTTGTAGAACCATTATATTCACCAACTGCAGCATTCACCATATATTCATATTCATAGTTGGTATGTGTTGCTTGATACTTTAGTTCATGACCAGTACCCAATCCACAATTATAATATGAACCAGTATCCGTAATAACAATTATACCATGTTCATAAAATACATTACCAACTTGACTACCACTTCCTTTTGCAGCTGATGGAAATGTTTTAAAACTACCAGTTTTGTAATTGGCATAACTTGCAGAAAATGCATTATCATATAAATTACCTTCACCATCATCCTTGATAATAAAGGTTTTACCATTTGATGTATCTTCCAATTCAATAGAACCAGGTTTTATTTTTTCACCAAATAAATTTTGTGGTACTAAAAATATTCTAGCAGTATTATGTAATTGTCTATTCTGTATTTTATTATTATTACCACCAAAAACCTCGTATGGTTTATCCCAATTTTTATAATATAATCTATTTATAGAATGCCAATTAGGAATATCATAGTATGTACCCATTGAATATTTACGAGTTAATGGATTATATTCACCAAAACTTTGAGAGTCTGCAGAACCAGTCAAGAAGTTCCAAGCATTAGCATTACTAGCCCGTAAAACTAAATGACCACTTGCACTATGATTATGTGTTAATGTGAAATCCTTATAGACTTTATAAGGTTTGATTGACTTATTGGTCGGGTCAATGTTCTTAAACATTTTTTACCCCCTAGAAGTCTAACTTAACTTTTATGATAGCTTCCCTTGAATATGATTTCAAAACAGGTTTACTTAACTTAGCAACTGCCAAAAGTTCATTGTCATCATTATATAGACCAACAGTAGTTATAAAAACTTTTGGATCTTTAAAGAATGTAGCATTTGTAAAATCACCAGTTGAACCAGTAGCAAAAGTTGGATTAGCACTAAAGTTGTATTTCTTGTTATTTACCCTACAGAAATAATTAGTAGAACTAATTTCTTCTTCTCTTCTTACTTGAAAATAAGAACCAGCAACAAGTTTAGCAAATAACTTTTGTGGATTAGCACCGAAAGCATTTGCAGCTCTATTAATTACAACTCCACATCTTTGTGATACTTTAGTAGCATCCAATATTATTAAACCCAAATCAGGATAGAATAAACCAACACCACCATGTGTTTCAGCGGCTGCAGTTGTTTTAACTACTGCTGTACCTGTAGCGATTGAACCTGTAACAACATTATAAACTTTACCACCTTCATTAACAGTTGGATTAGAAGTTGCGCCACTATCATCAATTAGTTTGAGAGTAGTAGCACCAGTACCCAATCTTAATTCCCAATTACCTGGATCAAGTTTTTCTCTCATACGAGAACGCATAAAACTAAAAAAGTAAAAATCTGTTGAACCACTTGGAGCTCCAGTCATTGTAAATCTTGAAGTTTGTGCTGGTAGAACAACTTGTGCAAATTGAGAATGCATTGCAATACTTTCTCTTCCACCACTTGTTAATTTTGTTGTGTTTCCAGCAGAACCACTACCAGCATAATGAGCATATCCAATATCAAATTGAACTTCCGCTGTAGCTGCAGTTGCTGCTCCTGTGTTTGGATCCTGATGATATACTGATAAAAATGAACCAGTAGCCTGTTGTGTAGAACTTGTAAAAAATGATGTTAGTGTTCCTGAACCACCACTAAAAATTCCACTTGATATTTTTGTTTTCTGATTTTCTACTACATCATTTTCAAAATCAAATTCTGTAAATACTGACATTGATTACTCCTTATTTAGATGGTTTGACCGTAATGACTACATTAAAACTAGCACCAGAGTCTACACCAACAACAGTCAAATTGGTAGAAGTTTCTGTTGTTATACTACGAGAAACAACATTAACTTTATTACCAGTAAGAGTTATAGATTTCTTTCTTTCTTCTTCATTTAAGAATACAGGAGTAGTAGCACCACTATTATATTGTAAATCTGATACTGTCTTATCTGTTATACTTAACTTATCTTGTGTTTCACCAACCATTTTATTAAAAAATCCTTTTTTAGATTTCTTACCTTTACCCTTCTTCTTCATCTTTTTCTTTGTAGTACTAACAAAAGGTGTTAGGTTAGCAATAGTAGCATCATGTAATATAAACATATATCCACTTTCAGCATCAGCACCATTTCTAGTATTAGGTGAAATGGTCTGTGTTATACCAGCACCTGTAAAAGATAGATTAGGTGCAGGTACTTCTAGAATTGGCATCTTAGCTGTATTCTTAGGTAATGTAATGAGTTTAAATCTCATTATTTGGTTTTCATCAACAAATGATTCCAACAAAGGCATATTCTCTATCACAGCACCATAATAGTTTGAACCATTAGGATGAGCTGTATCCCATAGATTATAATCTATTTCATCATCTGCTAACGCAAATTTTGTTATTTGAAATTCATTTTGACCTCTTGCAAGTAGTTCTCTACCCTTCTTAGTCAAAATTGCATCAACGGTTACACTTGTATTATTTAAAAAACCCATATTTTACTCCTATGATTGTAATTACGGTGAGATAGAACCTCTCCATAATAAATATAAAGAACTTAAATTTTTAATCAACTTTTAGTGGTGATTCGCCTGGCTCTTGACTTACTAATGTTGTTGGAGATGTAATTGTAATCTCAACTGGCTCTTTACCATCTATTGTGTTCTTTTTTGTTAATGTAATTGGTTTATAATAAACCCTAAATAATGGTGAGGTATTTGCCATACTCTCAAATTCTGTTGGATGAAAAGATGCACTATATGGTTTTTCTAATGAAGCACTTAAACTAGAAGAATAGAACAATCTCTTTTCTTGATTGTGTTCAGATATTCTTGATGAACTAATAAAAGGTTGTATTGTTTCTGTAAATTCTTGTATTGTTCCACCATGTGTAATACTAGCACTTAAATAAGTATTTCCAAATGGTCCTTTAGGATCATGTTGGTCTAATACATTTAATGTGTTTATTCCCAAACTACCATTAGCACCAGCTTCAGGTCCATATCCAGTAGCATTTACCGTTCCTTCTGTTTGGTAAAATTCTCCACCTATAGTTATTGCTGAAGATTCTGAACCACTTTTATTATTTGATATTTGTAAACCTTCTTCAAATTGATTAGCATTTTCAAAATAGTTATTATCAATTTCAGGTAACTTACCAATAACCTCTTTATCCCTTTCCAACATATTCGGTTCAATTAAAACACCTAAAGTTGCGTTTGCACGGGCTGGAATAAATGAACGAATTTGGTCAAATATACCAGAATCATAATATTTTAATATTCTTAAATAATCCCAAAAATTATTTGGTGATGAATATTTTTGCCAATATTCTCGTTGTGCCTTTTCCAAACCTCTAAATTCTAATTCAAACTCATCTCGTGGATCACCTACTAAATCATTAAAATCAAAGTCAGCTAGAGAATACATTATATCTTCATTCACAACATCTACTGGTGAAAAATAAATACCGACCTTGTTACTGTCTAATGGTGCCAAGTCATAAGCAGATGCGGCAGCTCTGGTCTCAGGTGATAATAATCTATCACCCAATTGTTGATCTTCTATTCTAATTTTTGTAGCATTTCTTCTCTGTGGTCCTACATTTGGAACTTTTAATTGTTCTAAATCTACTATACTTCTAAAATTATTAGCACCACCAAAACCATTTGTAGTAGCATTTGCCTCGTAACTAACTTGAGCTGACTTATCATCTAATGTTGAAGCATTGGTCATTGTAATATTATCATTTAATGGTAACTTAAATACTAAATTATTATATGCAGAGCCAGAGTAATTACCATTATATGCTTTCGGTGCTCTAACATGGTCATCAAATCTACTTTGACTTAATGGTTCACTCCATAATCTATATTCCATTAATGAACCACTAAACATACTACCAAACTTACCATTAGAGTTACCACCCAATCGTGTATTAGTACTTGTTACCCAATATTGATTCTGTTTGTATCCAGCAGTTCCACTTCCACCACTACCATTTACAACAACACTTCCACTTGTTTGATATAATATTAACTCTCTACTTGCATCATATTGTTTTGCAATTAATTCATATTTAACTTTACTATCAATACCATTTGTAGTCAATGGTGCACCACTTGAACTTGTCCGAGTTAACATAACACTCCACATATCATCATTGTAAAATGGTTGTTCACCTAAAGATATTCTTGAAGCACTTCCATCTGAACCAGATATACCAAAAAATAAATGTCCATAAGCATCCTTAGTTCCATTGTCTTTTAATCCAATACCCCACCTATCATTAGTTTGTACTATAGCCATTGAACCAGAACTACCAACACTATGTGGTGTCCTAAATCTAAACTCAACTGTGTCAGGATATCTACTAGAATTACCATCAGGTCTCCAAGTATGTTGAACATATTGACTACCTTTAAAATCTAATGCATAATTAAACTTTCTTTTTATTTCATAAGTTACTCTTTGATTAATATCAGGACCACCGTATTCCCTAACTCTTAAAATAGAACTTGGAATACCATAACAATTTAGTAATCCTTTCATCGCTCTAATTGAACCTTTTGTTTTTGCAAAGAAAGGCATATTACTTACTATTCTTTTATATATTTCTTTAGTTACATCTTCTTGTGGTGTAGAATAAACAGCTGAACCTGAAGTATTAGTACCAAATAAATATTCTGGTAATTCCAACAAATCATTACCATTAACTAATTTTAATCCAATAGATTTTGCAACTTGTTCTACTAAATCTTTTGATATACCCTCACCCAACCTACTTGTTCTTTCATTGACATCTGTAAAGTGTCTTGTGTATAACCAATATTCATCAAATTGTTGTCCCATCATATCAAAGAAATCTAAAAATACATTATTAGATGGATCCATTGTAACATGAGTTGGTAAATTAGATATAAATCTTTCTTTATTTATTGTGTCAAATTCTTTAGAATATGTTGTCCAATTATTTAACCAATTAGTACCAGCAGTTGAAGTGGTTGTAGCCAAAGTATATTCATTATTACTATATGCAGTTTTAGGCCAAGTCACATCATACCTTTCACCCAAAGAACTTGTTGTATATGAAGAAGATTCATAATACATATAATGTTCAAAATGATCAAAACTACTAATAACATTATTTTTCAACCTTCTATATTTTGTCTGATTATCAGCTGAACTTGATATATTTGCAAAAACTCCACTTTGTGAAGTATAGGTTTCTATCAATTTTAATTTACTATGAAAGTTTTTAATTCTTTTTTCTGCAGAACCAAAATTAATAATCTTTCCAAATCCATAATCATTTATATCTGGTGCTATTTCAGGATTTCTTCTACCATAATCAATATTTAATCTTGTATCTAATAAACTACCAGAAAATATTCTTTCTGCTAATTTATCTTTTACAGTATCTACTTCACCATTTAATTTACTAAAACTTTTAAAATTAGTTCTTCTTGGTCGGACAGGATTGTCCGTAGAGTTCATATTTGGGATTCTTAAAAACTGAATATCCTCATCAAAATCATCTTCAAAAGAAATTAACTTAATTTTATCTTCATAAGGTTCTAATTTTTCTTCTGCGAAATATACTAAATCATATTTTTCAATAGCTTTATCTAATGGTTTATAAAATTTAAAATATCTTTGTAGAACATTACCAGGAGCTCTTTCTTGTTGTCCACCCCAAATAGTACCATCTTTACCATATCCTTCCGAAGCATTTGCTATCAAATAATATTCATCATTGATAACCATATAAGTATTCAACCTCTCTAAATCTGTTTGTGGTGTCCATACTACCCATGAATTACCCTCTGATAGTTTGAGATCATAATAAGTTTCTGGAACTAATATTCTATCCTTATCTGCTACTTGTTGAAATAAAGATTGGTCTAAATTTAATGCATCTCTAAATTCACCATCTCCTGACCTCAATAGACTACCAGTTGAAAATCCTGGAGCATCATTGAATCTTACATCAATATTTCCACTATCTGTTACTTGACCACCCTCAATCGCAACATTAAGTATATTCCTAACTACAGATTCATAATCCTCAAAACTTCTTTCAACTCTTATAGTATCATAATCTAATACCTCTACAATTTTACTAACATACCTAGCACTAAAGTTATTGGATGTTAATGTTTCAACTTGTTGTGTATTAGCTTGTTTTTCTGCTAAAGCTTCAGCCAATGCATTAGCACCACCACCTGACATCATAATATCTTGTACTTCTTCATTTGTTAATGTTACAGATGGTGTTGATGCAAAAGAAGCATCAGGTGCTTCAAATTTATATACATTTTTTATTGATATACTTTTACCAACAACTTCATTATCAAATCCTGGATCACCATCATACTGTGGTATCAACTTAATTATATAGGGATCATTTTTATCAAATTGTAAATGTCCTGCTGGTAAATCTTCATTATAGGCATAAGATCTAGGAGGACTAAAGGCATAATTATATCTTGGAGTCGGTAATTGTCGTAACATACTCCTTATCTTATCTTTATATCCCCAACTATCTATATTTTGTGCATCAATTTTAACTTCTGTTTTATCGGAAGATATATCCATTAACACATATTTATTCTCAACTCGTTTTAGTGGAATTTCCTCTGTACCATCAGCACTATAATAACAATATTTTTCCTCATTATTTACCATCTTGGTTGTTAATTGACCAGTATATATTTGTTGATTTGGTTTTAAATAATAATAACCTGGTTCCCCACCATTATCTGCATTAGTAGGCAATCCAGCTAATGCACTTAAAAAATAATATTTGACTTTATAATCACCTTCGGTAAAACCCATATTCCGTAAATGTTGGCCAATGTCCAAATCAACAACTCTATTATCAACTATACTTATTTCATCTTGAGAAAGATAATCTGTACCAATAACTTCATCATTCATATTCATAACATATAAGTGAATATAATCTATTTTATTTGGCGAGTTTTCTAAACCAAATGAAGAGTAATCTTTATTTGCGGATACTACTTGGTCAAGTATTTTTTTATCTAATGTGAATTTCTTCATATTTAAGCCATCTTTGCACCGCCAGGTGGTTTTCCTGGTGGTTTTTTATTACTAGCATTTTCTTTAACTGATGCTGTATCTGTACTTGTAGATTTTGCAATTTCCGCTGCATCTTTCTGTGCTTGTCTCTTTTCTCTTATTTTCTTAGCAGCACTCTTAATATTTTCCTTAACTTCTTCTTCCGTTTGTGGTTCATTATTTGGTGCTAAAGGTTCTGGATTTGTAAGAAATGGTCTAAATGAACTAAATGTTCTTTCCTCACCCAATTTAACAAATATTTCATCTGGTACGGCATTCATATATTCCATTGGTAGTCTAACTTTTTGTATAGAACTTGGCATTGTTTTACCAAGATTATCTGGATCTTCATAAGATAAAATAAACCCATCAGGATCCCTAAGTGTTTTTACTGCCTCTAATGTAGAACCAGATTGTTGTGCTTTTAATTCTTCATCTTCAAAAAATTTCTTTAACTCATTTTTATCAGCATCTAAAATATTTTGATATGATGGTTTATTTTTTAACTCTTCTATTGAATAAGGCATTTATCTCACCACTTTAAATTCATAACCCTCATCAAAAACCATTGATGTTTGGTCTGCTCCACTACCACTAACTACTTTAATTTCAAATTTATAAAACCTTTCTGGTTGAAATGTATCCATCCATAAATTAAAATAATTACCTTGTGAATCACAACTAACAATTGAACCAGTACTAAACGGAATAACAACTTCATCAGTAGAAGCATCTTTTACAGAATAGTATGTTCCCTGTTCTAATGCTCTACTACCACTTGGTAAATACTTAACAGTTAAGGCTGCAGGTGTAGTACCAAACCCTCTTGTTGGGTATAATTCTCTACCAACTAATCTAAATTTTGTTTTTGACTTTTCCTTATACTCAGATTTAATTCCTTTGAAATAAACATTCAATCTCTCTAAGTCTGTTGATGATAGTGGATCTAGTGAACCAGTACTCCATTTTGAATCATCCCACTCCACTTCTAATTTAGGTGGATATATTGTATTGGTTTCTTTTGAGAAAAATTTTAAACTACCTAAGTGTTGTGTATTGTGTTCTGCAGAACCAGTAGCATTTGCAGGATCAAATACTGTATATAAAGCATTACCTTGTGTAGATATGTTTTCCCTTTTAATTATAAATCCATTATTACCATATACTGAACTTGAGGCTATTTGATTATTAACTAAATTTGTTACATCTATTCTCAAATCTTTTGTACCATAGGTTAAACTACATGAACTACTAACTTCATATTGTCCAGTCTTAGCAGTAAACCAAGTTCCACCTTGTGTATCACTACCACTTACCCATTGATTTTTTGTAGTAGTATCTCCTCTATATTTCCAATTGGCACCATCTTCAATAACGGGATTACTATCAGATAATCCTGTACCATGTGTCCAACTACCACTTACCATATATACAAATAAATTCTGTTCTACTTTCAATTCACTAGAATTAGCATCATATAGATTTAAATAATATTTAGCAGTTGTTGGTATTGTCCCAGCAGTTCTTTTTCTTGTAATATCAGTATAATCAAATTTCATTAATATACGAGAAACTGAAACAACCGTACCAGTTTCATCTACATTTTTTTGTACTTCTAATATTTGGTCACGGCCAGAATTTAATGAAGATGTTAAATTACCTTCATAAATTGTTGTGTCTGCTGTTGGATATTGAAAATAGTACATTAAATATCTCCCACTACTCTACCCTCGATATCATTATCGGGGAATTTAATTTCAAAGATACATGGATCTAATGATGGATATATCACACCATCTTTAGTTGCAGCATCTAAATCATAAACATTAGTATTATAACCAGCAGTTCCATCAAATAGATTCTCAACAACCACCATTTGTTTTTGTGGATTATCTTCTATCGGTGGTACAACACTAGCAACACCATCAACTAATGAAATTTGATATGCTATATCACTTACAATAATTGGTTGATTTATTTGCCATTTTTTTACATCAAAATGTTTTTTAATTTTATCAATACATTTCATCAATACTTCATTTTTATTAAATCCCCTTTGTGTTATTATAGAAAATTTAACACCAACATTTATTATAAATGCATCTTTAATATTAATAGCATCTGTCATCATTCTGTATTGTGATAGGTATATTTTTAAATTTTGTTTAGTTGCATTATTTAATTTCACGAAATTTCTTTTGTGGTCATAACCTAATACATACATATTCAATGCAAGTGGATTACTTATTTCTTTTAACATTGGTTTATCACCATCCTCACCACCAGCAACTTGGTCTAATTGTTCATCCTGTACAATGTGTGCCTTAGCAATATTACCAAATTTTTGTGGTAAAGAATATACTCTTGTTATATAGTCTTGTAGTGTAACTGCTCTACCTTGTGTATTCATATAAGCCATAGTTCTCTGTCTGACTTCTTCTATATTATCACCACTTGAACCACCAGTAGCAGGTTCATTATTAGTTACTTCAACACTATCCTTTACTTCATTTACTTTAGTAGCATTTAATCCCTCTGGACTTAGAATTACATTTGCCGCATTAACCTTTGTTATTTGATTGGATAAAACATTATCATCTAATGAACCACCATAAGTATAATTAATTGTTAAAGTAATCTGACTTGGGGATTGACCAAAAGTTTTTGTATTTAAAAAATTACTTGGATCAAAACTTGAATCTAATTTAGATAATCCAGTACTCAATGATGATCCAACATTATCAGGATTTGGTATTATCTCCTCATCAGCATTACTACTTATACCAGCACCAAATCTTAATTCTGTTTTTCCATCACTCCTAACATAAGTTGTAAATCTTCTAGCAGTTTTGATTAATTTCATCATATATGGTGTATCTGCTGACAGTGAACTCATATCTGGAGTATTAACAGGATTATTTTCAACTGCATCAAATACAGTATCTTGTGCTAAATAAGGAACTTCATACCATTTATTACCATCATCATCAATACAAGATGTTATTTGAACTACATTTTCATTACTCAATATAACTTTATCAAATTTTACTGCATTACCGAAAGTAAAATCTTGACTTATTTGTTGTCCAGACTGTACAATTGCCTGTTTTGTTAATTTAAAATGTGTTGGTACATCATCTTCCATTTGAGAAACAATAGAAGTTCTTGTATCTAATGAGGAAGATGTTTTGAAATTAATGTCATCCATTAATCTAAAAGTAGATCCACCTTGACTATCAAACATACTATTAGCAGTTATAACTGGAGCATAATCCAAATCTGGTTTGTATGTATCTGCATTTACCTGTTCTGCAGGAACTTCAACAGTTACATCTACAATTGCTGTAGCTGGGTTAGCTAATTTTGGTTTATAACCAAATGATTGTGCAAGTTTAAACACATTCTTCTTTTCTTCAGCACTATGTAATAAAGATTCCCTATATTGATTATCCATATAAAAATTTAATGTATCACCAACATAAGCAGCCATCTCAATAAACATCATACCAGGTGATGCTTCATTAAAATCATTATAGGCATTTGGAAAATATGATTTAGCAAATTCAATTAAATTAGCCCTAATAGTAGAAAATTCCCTACCAATATATTTTACTTCTTTTTTAACGGCCTTAATATTAGTGCCATATTCAACTTCTCTTGCCATTCTTATTCCCCTGTACCTGTATTAAAGGTAAATGTTATAGTATTAACTGCATTAGGATCATCTACCGTTACTACAAATTCAATTTGAACTAACACCATATTTGGATTATCATCTGGTGTAGAAGTAAAAATATTTACTAATTCTATATAAGGTAGCCATTTACTAACACTTTCTCTTATAGTTTCTTCTACCCTATCACCTAACCCTTCAGTTATTTGTTCAAATAAAATTGATGTTATTTCACATCCAAAATCTGGCTGTCCTACTCTTTCACCTTTAACAGTTAATATTAAGTTTTTTAGATTTGAAGATGCCTGTTCCTTTAGTGTTTTTGATGTTGGAAAAAACCCACCCTTTTGACTATGGTATTCAAGTGGAAACTTTAATCCAAATCTAGCATCATCATTTTCATTTAACTCTCTTACGGTCGCCATTTGTTATTCCTATTTTTTACTTTTCATTTTATCGTGCTTCATTAAATCACTATAATCACGAGTCAATGCATTTAGTACCGATTCAGGTACATCTTTAGTTGATACACCCTTTTCTTTTAATGTTTGAGCAGCTGCCATATTTCTTTTCATCTCTTTACTAGTGCCCATAGACTCACCATAACCTAAAAGTTCGGTTGCTCTTGTACTATCAAACGCACTTCCACCCATTGTTGGCCATTCTTCATCTTCTTGTGACTTATCATTCAAACCAACTGTTTCATTTAAAACTTTATTTAGTTCAGCATTATCTGTAAAGTGTTGTTGAACTTTTGGTTTCGGTTTTGGTTTGGATTGTATAACAGGTTTAGGTTTGATACTCTTCTCTGTAATAAGTATCTGTTTGACCTGTTTTTTAACTTCCTTACGAACTACTAATTCAATTATTTTTATTAATTCGCTCTTTTTCATTACTAACTCCTATTATTAAATTCTTATAATACTGTCCATCCAGTATCTGCGGTGACTCCACCACTATGTAACCAACCTATACCACTAAGATGCATTTCAAATGCACCGATTAATTGGTCTAAAAAATCTTCTGTTGTATCTGCAGAACCAATTAAGTTACCAGCTGGTAATAGTCCAACAACCCCAGCCACTGGAACTGTAGTAAAAGCCAAACTAGTAATTACTCCTGTCCAATATGTAGATAATGAAGGAAGTAATCCTGCTTCTAAAACTGGTGGTAAAGTACCAGCTGCAAATGAAGTTTTCAAATAATTTTCAAGTGCTGTTGTTCCACCACCAGATGTAGCTATTGGTCCAGTTGCAGTAGCCATTGAAGTTGGAAGTGATACTGCTTTATCATATTCACTAGCTATAAACTCTGCAGTTTCATCAACAGTTCCAAATCCACCACTATCTACCTTAGATAAATAATTATTTTTAAATGTGGTAAATCCCATTATGAATCTATTAAATGTTTTGTACTTAAAGCACTTTGAATATCTGCCATAGCAGTTGTTACTGCTGTCCAACCAGGTGATGTATTTAATGTACCAGAAGGACCAGTTGGTGTTGGTATAGCACCTACTAAACCTAATTGTGTAATTAAAAAATCTAACTTATCAAATAATACTTGACCTAACACCTGAGGTTCTTCTGCTTCTATACTACCCAACTTACTTGCTGGTGTTTCAATCACCACTTCTGTTACTGCACTCAAAGCAATATTATTACTACTCATCATTGCAATACTACCATTGTTCTTAGTATTAAATATAATTCTATCACTATCTAATAAAATATTCTTACCTTCAAATGGACCAAATGCACCATCCACCTCACTTTCTACTGCTGGTGTAAATTTTAATTCTTCATTAGTGGTTAAATATATACTTGAACCATCTTTATCAATATCTTCATAAATTGCCTTCTCTCTTTTACCAGTACCATAGGCATTTTCTTTTTGTGGTTCATGTTTCTGTTCACCATCACTATCCCCATTCATCAAATGTCCAGCTGATAAAATAATGTTAGGTGATTCTGTAAATGCTTCTTCCTTTTGGTCACTACCCAATCTAATAGAATTTTGATATCTACCCTCAATAATTAAATCACCTTCATTTGGTCTTAATTTACGAGAATATCCAAACTCTGGTGTATCATCACCAGATTTTTTAAAATATACTCCAGGCTTCACATCAGTTGGTTTTTGTCTATAACTACTTACATTCTTTTTAATGTTTTGATTAGGACTACCAAATATATTTAAGGTAGTGGTATAATATCTTTGACCAAGAAATTCAAAACCAAGTACAACCTCGCCTCTAACTGGTGTCATATTTATGTTAGGATTTAGTGGTCTAAAATTACTACATTTACTTTTAGCAATACCTTGTTCTGAATAAATATATCTTCCCAATATAGATCCAGTTAAAGTATAATCTTTTTCTTTATCGGAATCTATTGGAAAATCACTATTTCCTTCATCTATCCAAACATCCAAAACTTCTACTGGTTCTATCTCATAAAACTCTTCACTTGCTGCACGAGTTTCAATAGCCCTCATCATCATATCTTTTGTAACTACAGAACCTTTTAAATCAGAACCTGGACTATCACTTTTAATAGTACTACTTTTTTTATAAGACATTACTCATCTCTACTTGATATAATCTTATCACTATAATCTTGAACCTCATTTGATACCTCTTGGATACTAGCTAATAATTGTTCTTTTTCTTTATCACTTATACCAAACTCCTCATCAGAACTTGTGTTAGCTTTAGCAGTAGCCATGCGTTGAACTATTGTAGCGAGCTTAACCAACTGTTCATCATTCTTCACATTGATTTCTAAATATTCTTTCAACATGGGAATGATTTGAATAGCCGTGTCACCATCTTTAATAAAGCCAACAACCTCTTTCATTAAGACTTCAAGTTGTTGTTTATTTTTGTTGGAATTGTCGTAGATGTCCTTGAAGATATCAGATAAAGACTTACCTTCAAAAACTTCAAAATCTATTGCCATAATATTTACCTATAATATTGTTAATAATAAATATTACGGCAATAGAAAAAAGTATATATTATTTAGATTGCTGTTCTATCAAACCAACTTCCTGTTTGTGTAGTAACAACAGAGCCAGTAGATAGGTAGTTTTCTTGTAGTTTGAAGTGGTGTTTTTTCATCACATTTACTACTCTTGTGATGTGTTGTGTGTTTGAACCAGTCATTTCTCGAATGAGAATGTATAATGCTTTCTTATTAAAGTTATCAATGTTCTCTTTCATATCCATCAATTCAACAACAGCATTTGCAACATCTAAATCTTTCTTCCGTTTAAATACAGTAGTTAAATTGTTTCTCCAATAGTCTGCTAAGACATCAACATACTCAATCTTCATGTTTCTAGCATCTCTACTACGGATTTCTGATATAGGATCTCTTTTCCTATCTGTAACTTCAGCACCATCATGTTGTTTCATTCTCTTATAGTTGTTATTATTGTGAAGAATCAAATAGTTCTTTGCCACAATACTAAAGTATGAGAATGCCTTTGACCTTTGACCTTTTGCATTTACTTTGGTATGGTCATATTTGTGCATATTCATATATAAAAAACTTACTACTTCATGTTTAACATCTTCACTTGGAACATCAAAATAATAAAACTTAAATGTATGAATAATATTCTCTGCCAATTTCTCAAATGCATTTCTAATATGTTCATTATAAATGCGTTCTCGCATAACAGGCCTGGTTTCTTGATTATGTCTAATAATCGCGTTTTCTGTTCCTATATGAAAATAATATCTTGGTGAACCTTTTTTTGCTTTTCTTGGCATTATATATCCTTGTTGTTTATTGTGTTTAATTCTTTTATGGTTTGTTTTATACCTGTAAAAACAGTTCCAACCTCATCATCAGATTCAAATTTACCTTCCGAATCCAATTCTGTCAATGTTGTATCTGCTTCTATTATTCTTTGTGAATACTCTTCAACCCAATCTTCTAATCTTTCTACTTTTTTAAAAAGATTAAAACTTGTATATCCAAATGTGATTGTGGTTATTCCTAATATAATTTCTAAAATCATTTCTTTTCTCCAAATAACTCATCAAATAAATCTTTTGCATTATCATTATCACTTGATAAGAATTTAGAAGTAGTGTCTGCGGCCTTCTTAATCTTTTCAACACTCTTCTTTACTTTTACTTTATCTTTCTCATCACCCTTCATCCATAAATCATACTCAATGTGAGTTGCCATCATATCTGCCTGATGAAGTATGTAAGCAATATTACTTCTTAAAACATTTTGTGGAAAGTATTGTATATAATAAGTTTTGTTAGCTTCTTCATACATACCATCTGTTAACATCAAACCAATATATTCCAACTTACTTAACTTAATACCAAAATGTTGTAATATGAATAATGACCTATCTGTAACTGTCATATAATCCAAATCAGGATTATGCATATAGATTTCACCTTTATTCTTTCTATGCCAATCACTTTCTTGTGGTACATAGTAATCTATTTCTAAATCACCAACTTTACCCAAGTCATGATGCATGGCTGCAAAGATAAGTTCTTCATCTGTAAAATCAATCTTACCACCATTCTGTTCCCATAATGATTTTACTTGTAATGCTGATTCAATGACATGAATAACATGCGATACATAACCACCTACCATAGCATTATGAAAATGTTCCTTACCACTTGCTGGTGCTAAACACATTCTTTCTTCAAAATGATCATACATTTTGTTTAAGTTTTCTAATCGCTTACCTTCAAAAGTATCTGTAATGATACCTCTTAGTTTTTCCCAATTAGATAATATTTCTTTTTCTGTTAATGTAATCATGCGATATACTCCAATTTATAACCCTTTAATTTACAACATTTTTTGATAAAAGTCAAGTACTTTATGCTCCTACATTCCAAAATAATGCATTTGGTTTTGCATATTCCTTAACAAACTTCCAAGCTTTAGCATCGTAAGTTGGTGCGGATGGAAATGGTGGCATCTCTTCTTCTTTGATAATCTTATCAAACTTATAATCTGACCGATAGAACTTAGCTCTACCAATCTCTCTTTCACTCATCTTGTGTCCTACTGATACAACATGAACATCTTTATTTGGAAATGCTAATTGTAGTCCTCTATTAATAGTACCACTTGAACCAACACTCCATATTTCACTAAAGTCATTTTCATTTAGATTTTGTCTAGCAACTTTTATTATACTCCCAACTACCGTAGGATGTTCCAAACCAATAGGAAATAAAACCCTATTATCAGGATCTTGTTCATAGTATTTTTGTGCTCTTGATTTGGTAACACTCAACATTCCCATATTCACCCACTCATAGATAGCACCCAATGCCATACCTCTCTTTTGGTATTCATGATAATTATCTGGATGTCGCTTAGCCATAAACAATACTACTTTCTTATCATACTTATTGGCAACCGCAGGTAATGAGATTTGAGCATAACCTGTAGCAGGACAACAACCAAATACTATTTCCTTAGCCTTAATATCTCTAATGTATTTATCCACAAACCTAATCTTACTGCCGTGGTCTAATAAATCATCTCTAACAACTTTGATACCATCATACTCTTTTATAACTAATGGTGGATTAGGATCTTCCCAATCACTAACCATATCCAATAACTTATCAGTATCATACATAACACCATTGTTATCTTCATAACATTGTTCTATAAAATCATTTAATCCCAAAACTTACTCTCCTTATTTTCTGGCATCTTTAATCCACATAATTTTGCTAACTTAATTGCTCTCTTAGATGCAAACTTATTATATTGGTTGGTCATAAAATAACAAACCTTACCTTTTTCATAATCAACATCTTCATAATTAGGAAATTGGTCTACTGTTAAATCTATTATTGTTCCATCAGGCCATCTAATAAATCTATGTAATCCATCATCACCAGGTATCCCTGCTAACTTATATGGTTTACTACCTGGTGGTGCTAGAAAATAAAATACCATTTCAGATACTACATAACAATAATTCTTTGTTGGATTTTCCTCTGACCAAGCATCTCTCATCAATTTAGTTTTAAGTTCTTTTTTACCCATTTTTAATAATGCATCATGTAATACTTTCTTCTCAATACCAGCAACCTTAAACATTGATTGTAATTTTTCTTCACTAATTTTCATAGTCATCCGTTTGTTTAAATGGTGGATATTTTACTAAACTTCTTCTTAACCAAGCCCGCAATCTTTCATCAGCCTTAACATCAATAATCAAATGATACCTATCTTCTTCACCAAAATTCACTGCCGTATGTGGTTTTCTCATATCTAAATACCACAACTCATTAAGTCTCATTCTTGTAGTAGTTTCTGTACCATCTGTATTCCATTGTGTGAATATAACATTTTTATTTGTCTGTAATGGAAAATGTAATCTAGCCCATTGTCCATCATTAATACCAGCTTCTTTATCTTGTATGTCTGTATGTCTTTGTAGTTCGCCTTCACCTTTAGATAGTTTTAATACTCTAACTCTTTCAACCTCACTAACATCTAAGACATCAATAAACTTTTCTACTTCATCTAATCTTTTTCTTAATGGTGTATCTTCACATATCCATTCTAACTTTTCTTTATTTTCTTTTTTCCAACTATTGGTCATCTCACTTGGTTTAATAATAAAATCTTCCTTACCACCATATCCTCTTATTACAACACCACTCCAAGTATTACCTTTATTGTAATTAGAATAATGATTAGCAAACATTTCATCTTCCAATTCTTTAACTTGGTTTAACAATGGTTCTAATGGTGGTACATCCATAATCAATCTTTGTAATGAACACTCTTGTGACTCTTCAATTTTCTCAATAGGTAATAACTCATTTTGTTTACACCAAATACCATACATATCTGCAAAACTACTTACCTTATTATCTATTCTTTCAAATCCAAGAGACTCAAATACTTCTCTAATTTCTTTATTTTGCATATCACATTCAGCAATAGTAGTACCAAATACTGTCTTAGAAAAGTGTCTTTCCATCAAGAAACCTAACCATCTTTCATACCCAACATCACACGCAACATCAAATATATAAGAATCATTTTCACTTAATTCTATTTTTCTTTGTGTAAATGATGTGATAGTTTTTTTCTTATTTGACATTTTAGATATATCATAATAGATTAAGGCTGCTCTAACCACACCATTTTCATCAGTAGCCCAATCTAAACATTTGTAATTATCATCATCAAAATAACCTTGCATTTTATGTTTATTAATCTTTCTAAATGGGTCCAGTAATCTTGGTTTATTATCCTTATATTCCTTTACACCAATAGGTCTTTGTGTTCTAAGAAAACAATCCTCTACTTGTTGATAGATAGGATCTGAATAAATCCATTTACCATCACGGTGCGGTGGTACTATTTTTTTATCAAAGTCTCTAAAAATCATGATTTATAAAACACCAATATAGGTTCAAATTTATAATGTTCACCATCAAGTTCTACAGAATTCTTAACATTACTCGCATCAATACCAATCATCCGAGTCATTAACATTTTATAAATACCTTGATACTCACCACCCAAAGATTCCACTACATCAATAGAGTCTTGTTCCAATGGAATGAATTTATTTTCGCCAATTTTTATGTCGGCGATGTTCCAACAAAGATAACGATCATTTTTCAAAAAAGAAAATGCGGTGGTTAGAGTCGGTTTGAGAAAGTTATCTCTCCAATCCTCATACGCCGAGAATTTCTTAAATGATTGATTTTCATCTTGAGAATATTGTTCCCTATTGAAATAAGGTGGAGAGGTGAAAACAAAGTCCAACTTACCAAAGTATTTAAGAAAATTTTTGTCATCACCTATAACCTCACTTCCTAATTGAAAAACTTCAAATGTATTAGGTGAAGCCTTGCCGAAGAACGGATTACTTTGGAAACAATGAGTATTGTAGTATTGAGCTACCCTCTCATATATACCAACATTATCCGGATTCGGGTCTGTTCCAATATAGTGTAAATCTCTATTAGTACACATCGCACCTAATATTCTACCACCCCATCCACTTGATGGATCATATACATTTACTTTCTCTGAAATATCTATATGTTTAGTAAAGTGTTCATATAAGAATTTAGCAGTTAATGGTGGAAAGTTAACCGCTGGTTGTCCTAATCCTAATCTAAATACTTGTAATGCACTTGGAAATAATCTTTGTTGTCTATTATATATTCTAACATAATACCAATAATATCTTTTATCTCCATTCTTTAATTCATAATTATCTTCTATTTCACCTTGTATAGTTTTTAAGTTCTGAATAGTAAGATGACCGCTTTTTATATATTCATTAATTTCTTGAGCAGTTAGTATTAAGTACTTACTATTACCGACAGGTTTCTTATTAGTCATTTTAACTACGGTAATACCGAATCTTTCATTACTATTATGATGAGTAAAAAATTCTTTTATACTCATTCCCATTTCCTTCTTCAATACCGATTTACCATAACTATACATAGAGTCTTTAAACAATCCTCTAAACATAGCCTTCTTAAATTTATCTCTTAAATCATCTTCTTTGAAATGGTCATATATAGATGTAGCACCTTCACTACTAACACCACTACTTATTTTAGTCTTTAACATAGTAGGAAAGAATTGATTAATACCACTAGCAAATTTATTGAAATTCCTAACCACTTTAGTTTCTTCATCAAAGAATGAATTTACATCATAACCGAATAACTTTCTCCAACCCTTAATTATCTCATCTTCATTCTTACCAATTACTGGTGGTTGGCCTTCATTATCCCATTGGTCAATAATATAATGGCGTAACTCATCAATCCAAGAATCTAATTCTTTGGAAGTTTTATGTAAAATTTCATCGTATGTAATGTTAAGAGGATTTGCCAGGCTGGCGATGTTTGATTTTTCGTAAAAACCTTTTTTCACATTATAACCTTATTTTAATCATTATAAACTTGTTAATTTAGAACCGCTTTTTATTTTATTTAGTATTCTGTCTGGTCGTCACCACACTACTTTTAATCACAATTAGTCGTTTGAACTTTCGGTCTTTGTACTAACAATAATAAATATAAGACAACCCAACTAAAATACATTTTATTTTTTCTTTTTCAATCCCAAGACTTTTAGGTTGTGAGATATAAATCCACCTATCTCTGGTCTACCTGTTTTACTTCTATATACATTTTCTAATCTTGTCCAGGGACAATCCAATGTCCTACTAAAACCTAAATGCATTATCCAAGCACATATAGGTAAAGATACATAAATTGGTTCTAATAATAATACCAATGGTACAGATACACCAATCAGTACTAAGAATGTCCAATGTAACCATTGTATTAAAAACAATAATATTTCATCTATAATTTTCACTACTTATTCCTGTTATGTTTCTTTTGTATAGTCAAAACTCTTACCATCTCATCCCAACGCTCATCTCGTTCATCTCTTTTTCTTTGAACATCTGGTCCCCAACTATCTAAAAATTCTTGTATTGTTTTTTCTAACTTTTCTATTCTTTTATCTAATTCAATTAATTTTTTATTATCTTCACTCATTGACTACTCCTATATGCCATTATATCTTCTACCCTATGTTCATTACCATCTGTGTCGGTAAATACCTCTGGTAGTTCTTCATACTTATATGTTGGAAACTTACCGTGTGCGGTCATACTACCTTTTAATCTATATGGTGGACACTCACTTAAATCACAATTATCCCATTGACACCAACCAGAACTAGTTGGGTCCCAAATCTTTACCATAGGTTTGGAATCATTAAATCTATGTCTTTGTGCTAATGTTATTTTCATTTCAACTGCATCCTTTCTATCCACTTCGGAACATTTTGTTTCATATAATGTTGTATAATAAATGCTTCACATAAATGAGACATAAACCAAACAAAAGTTAATATAGGTACATATATTCTAAAGTCTAATCCAGCAATCTCTATACCAAACCATGTTAAAAATAACATTCCTATGGTCTTTGTTAAAAAACTAATACCAGTAAATCCTAATGACATCAAATTACCCCTGGCAACTACAATGTATACATTCATTACTAAATGTATTAGATTTAAGATTGAGGGTGCTAGTACACCTAATGCAAAATACATTGCTATCATTTTTTATCCTTTTCTCTTTTTTGTTTCTTGGCTAATAAATCCATAAACAACATTTCTGAATACATCTCTACTGCCTTTTCACAACCATATTGTTCTTTTAATAATTCTAATGTTTCTTTAACATCAGGATTTAATCTTTCCCAATTTAAAACCCAATCTTTTAAATCATTACTATCTGGTTTTTCGTTGAACATTTGTAACCTCTACTTTATAAGGACCACCATCCTCATCTATCTTATTTGTATCTGCACTATAAACATTTATAATGCGTTTCTTTTTCGCCGTGATAGTGGCGCCATCAAATAATTTTTTTAATACTCTTACTAACTTCTTCATATCTTGTGGAGCTGGGCGGAATCGAACCGCCGTCTTATTACACCCTTTTACTAAGTCATTCACAGCTTAGTCAGGTTTTCACATCTTATCATAGGAGGCCTATTAATTTACCTGCAAAACCACTAACAACTTTGTTCAGAGTTGCCAACTGGCAGTTTCTTTAATCACTAACTTCCCTCTAGCTAAAGTGAGTTTGTCTAACTTATTTTATGCTCGGGTGTTAGACAACCCAAGACCTTAAGCAGCGTATGCGTAAGATGGTTGGTAATCACCGATCGGTGCTGGTGAGTAATCATACTCAGCCAAATGCCAATCAATGTCCAACCCTTCAAGCGAATTATCGCCATTTGAGTGTAGTAGGTCTTTTGTCACGAGATATTGACCTAATCTCTGCTGCACTTTTTAAATTGATTGTAATAATCGAATCCTAGTCAGCCCCATATTTTTCTTGTCGTTGAAATTCTTCCATTCGTTGATCCTCTGATTCAACTCCGCCCATATTACATTTCCGACACATTTTTAATAAATCTCTTCTACCTTTTGCTAAGGTATCTCTATAGTGTTGGTATGAACCATTAGTCCAAACCTCTTCTATACTTGTTTCAAAAACATTACCATGTACTACTTTATATTCCCAATCACAACAACATAGTAATGCACTTCCATCCCATTTAATAAACGCATGTTTATTAGGATATTTACAATTCTTTTGTGGTACAGGTATGTCTGGGTTTACATTTACCAAACCACCTCTATTCCAATAAGTATAAGGACCATAATGTGGTAATTTATTTTTATCCTCTCTATTCCTAGCCTGTTTAACATTATAATTAGATGATAAAATTATATTACAATTCGCTTTCTGAAAGTGTTCCATAATCTTTAACATTCTGGTTGCATACTTATCATCAAAATAATCATCAATCTGTATCCTATCCATACCAGCATCAATCATACCTTGCATCAAATCTACTGTTAATCCAGTACCATTTGTATTAATTGTCAAATAGCTATTTGGTAAATACTCTTTAGCAATACCAATTATTTCTACCATTCTATCTTTATCCATCAATGGTTCATTCATTAGATAAGGTGATATTCTACCAGAGTAGTTTAAGTCTGATAAGTTCTTAATCAACTTAGTATAATTTTCAATGGACATCAATTTATATGGTGTTCCATTTCTTTTATCATCTAACCTATCCCAAATCAAATAATGATTAGGACAAAAATCACACTTTAAATTACAAAACTCAATTGTCTGTATTTGTATATTATCAAATAATGGTATTCCATTAACAATTATATCTTTTGTATGTGGTGGTTGATTAGGACCTATACCAGCTTGTAAAATTCTTGGTAAATAGTATTCCATTTAAACCTCTTAATTATTCTTCCCAATCTTCATAGTCAGGAAATTCATACTCATCATCTTCTCTTTGTAATATTTCTAATTCCTCAATTATCTCCATTACTTTATTCCAATCATGAGTACCAACTGCTCTTTTTAATTCTTTTATTATTTCCATTAGTGTCAATGTACCTCTCCATTACTTATCTTTTGCATAAGTATATGGAAAATGTAAAATCTGTATTAATAATATTAAACCCCAACATTGAAATATAGTTAAATTAGGTAATCCAAATAATGGCATTATCCAATTCCACAATAACCAAAATGGTAATGTTGCAATTACTAATCCAACAACAAGTAATGATATTAAAGTAAGAAAAACTGCTCCATCAGAAAACATACTCTACTCCTACTTTACCTTTATAAAATTCTTTACCTTTAAGTTTAGACACTTCACCCAGATTATATAATTTAATTTTATCTGTAAGTTTCCAACTCACTTTAAATTTATCTTCAAATTCAAATGTGTTATTGTCGCCACTATCATCAGGTGGAAAATATCCATCAAATGAAACCTGTACTTCAATTTTGTCATTGTAATATTTCTTTGTCTTACTAATACCAACCGAAGCAAATGTTTCATATAATTTTAATGTCTCATCAGTAGAACGGGTAGTGAACCCAAAACTAGCTCCAAGTACTTTTCTACGCCAATCAAGTTTTAAATACTTAATAGATTTACTTTGTTTATTCATATACTCTGGTTTAAAATATATACCCTCATCTAACTTAGCCCACGCTAAGACATCATTATATTTTGTACCAAGTTCTCTTTCCCATTGACGATTGAAATGGAAGTACTTATGTGTTACACCTATACTTACTTCATAATCATCTGGATTAGGTTGCACATTAGGTGTCCTAACCGCAAAGGAACTGAATAACATTACTCCTGCTAATAAACTATCTAGTACCAACTTTTTTCTCCTTAACAAAGGTTTTCTTGTATAACTCATCATAACAATTTAAACACAATTGACCAGCACCTTCAATATATCCAATCCTGAAATCAATATGTTCTTCTCTATCATAGACAGATTCTTTGTTACAAGTTACACATTTATCCTTCATCAACTACCTCTATAATTTTTGACTCTTTTACCCATTTTACATCAAACGCGAATGGTGAGTTTTTTAACCATTCTCTAACTTTGTTTTCTGCAACAGAACAAGCATCACACTCAACTAAATAGTTCTTACGAACTTTTTTTTCTTTAGTTCCGTTCTTTACTTGTACCTCTTCAATAAATAGTACTTGCACTTCATAATACATATATAACTCCTTAACCTATTAGGTCATCTTCATTTATATCATCTTCCCAACGGCCTTCGTGAAAACCATCGGCAAAATGTTTTGTTTCTTGATATTTAATTAATTCTATTTTATTACCACTTGGATCATCAATGTATCTACTGATACTTCCATCACGATGTAATGTTCCGTTAAGTGGTCCTAAATCTCTTACTTCAAAAGCAATATGAAATGGATGTTCACCTTCCAAAACTAATGCTAATTTTATGTTGTCAAACTGTAACAAAGCCCAAGTTGCATCTTCATATATTATCATACATTTGAACTCACTCATATAATAAGCGATAGACTCTTTTACATCTTTAACTTGAATTGCTACATGATCAATTTTATCCATACTACTAATTTGTTTTAAAATTTCTCCAATCTGATTGTTGGTTGTCATAGTCACCATTCTCCGCTTCATCCAATATAGCTTCTATTACTTGTTTGGCAACCTTGTGACTAAATGCTATACCCTTTTTGGTAGGTAAGTATTTACCACTATTTTCATCTTTGAAATAGACTCTACAATCAATGAATTTATTACCCTTGAATTCAGAGGTTTCTACTCTGATAATTTCTTTTTTATTTTTCTGTATATCCATTTAAATTTCTTCCCCATCTGATTCATCCCAATATTTTTCTATTCTATCTTCCATAGAAATATTGTCATCACCAGTATAGTCTATGCCATAATCAGTATAATCACTTATATAACGCTGTATATCATTTGGTCTAATATATAGTCCATACATATTCATGGCTTGTTTTTTCCTTAATAACTCTTGGTCTTTACATATTCTTTTAAATATATAATGTCCTAATTTATTTAGCATACGAACTTACAGATGGTAATCCTGAATAATTACAGGTCATATCATCCATATAAACTCTTTCACCTGTTCCCACATGCTGTTCATACCACTTACCCTCAACATCATGCCATACATAAGGTGATTCAGGATTCTCTGTCCAACCAAATTTGGAATAATATTCACTATCCTTACGCAATAAGTTAGCACGATGTGATGAATGAAAATCTTCTCTACCTAACCAATGTGGTTTTTCAATAGTATTGTATTCATACATTTTCATATTGTTATTGTAACCTCTTCTAATCCACTCGGCAATAATAATATTGGTATAGTGTTTA